>ODAJ012146819.1_pt1 | contig 18564 bp, 26 predicted proteins | sample 1539241 | NCBI WGS metagenome assembly ODAJ01 (sample SAMN02144231, study PRJEB22623) | gut metagenome | biome: sheep rumen | host: Ovis aries | place: New Zealand | reverse complement strand
ATATTTCAACGAATTAACAATTTTTAACTCGGAATATGATGTATATTCCGATTTTTTGTTTATCTTTGTCGTGTCAAATTAAAAATCAAATAATATATGGATGAAAAGAAAGATAAGGATTTATGCTTGACTTGTGAGCATTATTGGAAAGATTTTCCTTTGCCGTTAGAGCACGTTGTTTCTCATTGTGACAAAGTTGATGAGAAATATGGTTTTAAGGGCATGAATGAATATGTGTCTTATCCGTGTTTAGAGTGTCCGTTTAATTGTTATTCACCTAAGAAATAAAGATTATGCAAAATTTTAAAGTTATAGAAGTGAAAGAAAACGAATACGATGGTGATTCGTATGAATATGTGACTAAAATTGATGTTAATCAATATGGAAATATTGTTGTTTGTACATCTTCAAATGTTCTTAATGCAATGAAATTCAGCGATTATGCAACATATGTTAAAGATGAAAAGAAAAATCGTGAACTAATATTGAAATTGGTTAAATCATATTTCCCTAAAAAGAATCACACAATATCATATCGTACATTAATTATTGATGTAAAGTAAAGATTATGAAAAAGTTTAATATTATAGAAGTGAAAGATGTGGATTTAATAATAAACACAATAATAGCAGAATGTTGTGATTGGTTGGCAATATGTACAGACATCAGTCATGATTTAATAGAAGATTGTCGAAACTTAATGCTTACTGTAAAAGACGAGCAATTTAAAGTACAGAAAGGAGAATAAGTCATGAAACATTATATAGATAAAGATAATATAGTGGAGGAGATAAATAGAAGAATAAACGAATATAATACACCTATTGATAGATTAGGTAGTAATAATATACGACTGAATGAATGCAAAAATATTCTTTCTTTCCTTGACACTCTTGATGTGAAAGAGGAAATTTTGGATGAAAGTGGTAAAACAATGCTCATGCAAAAATGTGTTCGTGAAGCATATAAAAGAGGTTATGATATGGGCGCACTTCAAACAACAAACAAAATGAATCATAATACAAAAGAGATAGACTTAGAGAAACATCTAAAAGAAGATATTGAAAATGTATTGTTTGACCTTAATGGTGTCGCAGTTAAAGGTGCAACAAGTTATCTTACAGTAGAAGACGTAAAAGATATTGCCAAACATTTCTTTGAACTTGGTCTTAAAACAAAAGAAGAATAAGTTATGAAAAGATTTTTATTGTTAATGTTAATTACTTTGACGTTGGTTTCATGCGTTAAAAGAGAAAGAGTAATGAACGAGTATGAGGTGTTGTTGCCTACAAAAGATACAATGTATGTAAATGCTTGGTATTATGATTGTTCCATTGCAACATTTACCAACAGCAAAACATATGTATTTTATGATACAAAACGTGATGAAATCATAAGAATACATAATCCTATTTATATACGAGAGGTTAAAAAGAAAAGAAAATGAAAAATTATACAGATTTAGGACAATCTAAGAAGTTAGCAGAAATTAAGAAATAAATTTATGAAGATAGGAGACAGAATATTCTATCAGAAAGATGGAGAATTTTACATTGATAGAATTGCTGATATATATTGGCTGCAAAGCATTGGAAAATAGTGATATAGTAGATAATATTTTTTAAAAAATAACAATTTAAAAAATTTATGAATTATGAATAGTGAAGCTTTTATTTGTGGTTGTCTTATCTATATTTGTGTTATGCTGACTTTCGGTTGCATACTTTTATCAAAAATAGTAGTAAATCAAGAAAAAAATAAACAAGAATAAATTTGAAGAAATTTGGTGGTATAAGAAAAGGGATAATCATATTTAAGATTATCCCTTTTATGTTTGATGTGTGTTGCTGTATATTATGCAGTTGCAGTTTCAATTGTCCAACCACTTGGAACACCATTAACGCCTGTAACATTCCATTGAGCAGCACTGTTCTTGACAAATGTACCTGTTGCTGATACGCCTTTTACCCAATTGCTTGTATAAGTTGTACTTGGTGTTGTTGTGAACATTGCCTTGATATAATTAAGGCTTATACAACCTTGGAACATATAATAATAACAATTCTGTACCAATGTAGTAGCAGGTAACTCAGGTGCTGTCGTTAGACTTGTACAACCTCGGAACATACTATCATAACAACTAATTCTCAATATAGTAGCAGGTAACTCAGGTGCGGTTGTCAGATTTGTACAACCATAGAACATATATTCATAACAACCATATTCCAATGTAGTAGCAGGTAACTCAGGTGCAGTGGTAAGACCAATACAATCTCTGAACATATGTGCATAACAACTATCATCCAATGCCAATGTAGTAGCAGGTAACTCAGGTGCTGTCGTAAGACTTGTACAATCTTGGAACATACTTTGATAACAATATTTATCCAATGTAGTAGCAGGTAACTCAGGTGCTGTTGTAAGACTTGTACAATGATAGAACATATTCGAATAACAACTCTCTGCCAATGTAGTAGCAGGTAATTCAGGCGCACTTACAAGACTTGTACAACCCCAGAACATACCATCATAACAACCATATGCCAATGTAGTAGCAGGTAATGAAAGGTTTTCAGCATTTATTAGATATGCGTTTTGATAGAATAGCCGATAAAACGCATATCTCTTTCCTGTAAGGTCTGTCTGTCCTTTGAAGTTATCTCCAAACAACAACGACATTGGATTACCTTGAACATCAAAATTACCAGTCGCACTAAATTTACCAACGCCATTGGGATAAGATGGCGTTAATGTGCCTTTCCACATTATCTTGCTGCCACTTGTAACGGTTGGACTTGCTGTATTTGCTGCAAGTTCTACCCACGTCTCACCGTTATCCAATGAATAACTGACAGCATTTGTGCTTAATGTAAATGTACTATCTTCAAGTGCCACAAAGGTTAGATATGCTTCCGCATAGGTCCATGGATTATAATGTAGTTCTTTATTATCATTACAATATGATACATTAGGTTTTACTATATCACTGCTTTGCGTATATGTCTAATATTCTGAATGTGTTTCAAAAAATTTAAAATATCTTGCCATAAAAAATATACATTAATTTATTTTATAAATATTTTTATTATTAATTATAAATCAAATTTAAAATTCAGTAGGTTTCTAAATATATTTATTAAATCTACATTATTTCTATTTGCAATTTTTATTAAATTATCAATATGATTAAAATATAATTTAATATTACTATTAAAGTTTTTATATGTATGTTTAATTAAGTTAATAGTGTTAATATCATTTTTATCTTGGTTATTTTGTATTTCATTTAAATTTTTTTCTAATTCTATAATTTTATCTATTGTTATTTTTAATATAACATTCAATATTATAAATAAATCAGAAATATTATATATATTATAAATTACACGGTTTTCTCTTCTACTGTATTTATATGTTGACAGTTTATGAGCTAATGATGTATTTTTTAATTCATTCTATATATCAGGTAGAATATAGTCATCAATATTTATATCATCATATAGGTTTTTATATAAAATTTTATCATTATTATTGATCAATGTTAATTCTTTATTATTTAATGCATTAAAAGTTTCAAATACAATATTAAATAAATCCGGTAATTTCTATAATATTTTATTATCTACATTTTTAGATCTTGCTAATTCTAATTTATTTACATATCGTAAAGGGAAATGCGTTTTATAATCTTTTTGATAAAATTCTATTTGTTGTTTTAAAAAGTCTTTATAATCTTTTCTGGTTTTTAATTTTTCTTCTGTATTTATATTTTGCATTCCTTCTTCATTTACAACATATACTTTAGATATGTCATATTTATATCTGGCATTTTGTAACGTTTTTATATTATTAACCCCTAATTCTTTTTTAATATGTTTATCTTCTAATAATATATTATATTTTGGTATTATATTAAATGCTTTATCTAAAAATTCATCTAAATACATATGAGTATTAGTATCATCATATAATTTACTAATATCAGTTGGTCCTTTATAATCAGGATTAACTTCTATTATTGAATCAAATTTTGACCCTTTAATTATTAATGCTATAATTTTGTTATTTATACATATAGCTCTTAATTCATCATCATTATTAACCCAAAATTGTAAACCGGATTTATAAGGTTTTTTCTTTGCATCTTCTATGTCTATTGATATTAGATTTTTATCTTGTATGTCTGATAATCCTATATATTCTTCAGTTTTTGATTTAATAACATCTATTAAATATAAAATTTTATTTTGACCATTTTTATATTTTTTAACTGTTTGATTTATAATTTTTAAGCGTTGTTTAGGATCATCACATAAATCTTGAGTTAAATTATTATTATTTATGATATGTCTATATGCATATTCTGCATCTAAATATGTATTATTATAAGTTTTTAAATTATTTGAATTTAAATAATATGCTTTTTTAGTTAATGTTGAATTTAAAAAAGGCTATAATAACTATACAAGTTTAGTAGATTTAAATGATTCATTTAATTCTTTATAATTATTCAAGTTTTTTGCTATATTTAAAATTTCATTTAATAACATACAATTAAAATTTATATTTTTATTATTTATTTTATTTTAATTTAATTTAAGAAAATGTTATTTTTTCTTCATAAACAGGAAAATGTTGTTCTTGATAAATTTGTTTTCTTTCATTAGCATGTTTCCATAAATAATTATCTTTATATCTTTTTTTCTTATCCAGAGAATATCTTAAATCATCTACAAAATCAAATAAAATAACTTTATCTTTTCCAGGATATAAACGTAATCCTCTTCCACATATTTGTCTTACTACTCTTTCAGATTTTGCAGTATCTACTAAAAATATAGACCATAGATTTTTCATGTCAATTCCTTCACCAAATGTATATATAGAAGCAACAATAACTGTATTTCCTTCTATATCATCTTCCATACATTGTTTATAATATTCTCTGTTTTCATTTTTTATAGTTCCATCAACATAATATACATTTTTATCTGAATTATTTTTTATATATTCATATAATTTATAACCATAACCATATTTAATATCTCCAAATAAAACAAGGGCATTTTTCTTTACATTTATAACTTTATCACATATATATTTTAATCTTGTATATGAATTATTAACAAATAAACGTTCTTGTTTCAATAATTTATTTCCTGCTTGTATATCATCTTTATTTTTTGTGGCTCTTGCTACATATAATGCTTCTTTTTCTTGATCTGTTGCCCATTTCATATATTCAAAAACAACATATATAGGAGTTCCTCGTTTTTCTTCATTTATTAATTGATCTGCAGTAAATTTATAAACAACAGGACCTATATATGCTTGTAATATTAAATATTCATATAATTTTTCTTTTGGAAATGTTCCAGTTACACCTATAGAATATTTTAAATTAACTAATTTATTTAAAATATTTTTTACAGAATTGGCAGAACCATGGTGTGTTTCATCACATATAGAAGCTTCAAATTTATTAAAAAAAGATATATCACGTTTACATAATGATTGAAAAGTACCAAATAATATATTACATGATTCTACTTTTTCTTTTTCTTTTTTCTTTAATTTTGAACGTAATATACCTATTTCCCAATTATGATTATGTTTTGTTAAATAAGATTCATAAATTTCATATTGTTCTGCTGATTGATTTGCTAAATCAATAGATGGCACAATATATAAAATATATTTTATATTCATAACATCTATTAAATACTTATATATTATAAATGATATTAACGTTTTACCACCAGATGTAGATATTTCTGCACAACTGAATTTATATTTTAATATTTTATATGCTGCTTGTACTTGATATTCATATGGTTTAAAATCTTGTCCTTTATCATTTTTTGCTCCTTCAAATAAATCATCAACATATTTTTTAAATGAATCGAAATCTAATTGAAATTGATTTATATATGCTTTAACTTGATCTGTTAATTCTAATGCTATATTTAATTTTTTTGATATTTTAATTAATTCTAACCATAATCCTATAGGAACCATATTATATGAATTCATAAAACATCTTTCTGTGTTTTGAATAGATGTTATTTTCTTTAACATCCAGGCATTAGGAATTTCTCTTGTAAACGCATTTCTTATAATATTTAACTCATATATATAATCAGAACTTAAAACCAAATATTTATTATCAAATGTTATATCAACTTTCATATAATTAAAATTATAACAAATTTAATAATTATATATAAAAAATGCAAAAATGTTTAAAATTATAAAATAAATTTATATGAATTTATTTTATAAAGTTTTAATTTTTAAAATAAAAAATTAAGGAATATTTTTAAAATATTCCTTAATCCATGTAAATAATGTGTAAATTTAATTCTTTTGCTATAGATAATTCAATACGACATCCTAATGATTTTTCCCAACCGGTACACATTACAATAGCAAAACACTTGTCAATTAATAATTCCAAATCTCTACTTAAATAATAACCATACGTATATTCTCGTTTCTTATTAAAATTTTTCTTATCTTTAAACTCTTCAATATTTATTGGTGATATAATATCTCTATTTTCAGAAATAGATTTATTTTTAATATATTCTACTCCTTCTTGATAACGTTTCCAAATAGATTCTTCGAACCCTCTCATTGGTAAACTTATATAAATACCGTTCTTATTTAACATAAAATAAAAAATAAAATTTATAAATTATATATAAAATATAAAATAAGTTTTAAATAAAGTTAAATATAAGATTTAAATTATAATTTTTTAAATAAAATTTCTGAACTCTATCAGTCTCTTTTCCTCATTAGTTTATTAGATTTATAAATTAAATTTAAAAATTAAATTTAAATTATAATTTTTTAAATAAAATTTCTGAACTCTACCACCCTCTTTTCCTCATTAATTTATTAGATTTATAAAATGTTTAACCAAATGTTTAGGTTTCATCAAGGATCTAGGAGGATTATGTTTCAAAATTTTTTCCTTATATATAATATAAATCTATCACACCCTAAATACTAACATATTTATTATAGCGGGAAAACATGGTTTAGTCGTTAAAATTAATGCTAAAAAATACTAAAAATTATTAATAAAATAAACAATTATTTTATAAGACTTCTGATGTGTTATTTACTATAATTTAAATATAAATATAAAAATATTTTAAATAAGTTTTAAATTTATGATTAATAATAAAACAAATATTAGTAAAGTAAAAACAGGAATTGTTGAATCAATAGATGATCCTACAAAGTCTGGACGTATAAAAGTAAGGGTTGAAGGCTTTCATGATAATATACCGACTGAAAGCTTGCCTTGGTGTAATTTTGCAGGTTCTTCAACTTTTTCTGGTTCTGGCGGTGGTCAAATTTCTATACCGAGGGTTGGAACAAAAGTACGTGTTCGATTTGCAGAAGATGATTTAAATACAATGGAATGGTATGGAACAAATACTATAGATAGAAAATTATCAGAAGAACTTGCAACAGATTATGAAGGCTCTTAGGTTTTAACATATGATTCAGAATATGATTTATCTATTAAATTTTAGCCTAATAGCGGTTTGGTTCTTTATTATCAAGGCTCTTATATACAAATAACACCAGATAATAAAATAACTATACATCAAGGACCGGATGAAACGTCAGGAACTCAAATACAATTATCAGATGGAAAAGTTTATATACAAGCTCCACATGAAATTAATATAACTTCTGGTAATGAAGTTAAAATAGAAGCAAAAAATATAACTTTAGATGCAGAAAGCTCTATAAAGATAAAAGGAGACACAAGTAATACATGTGCAGTTAATTCTTCAGAATTAATAAATTTATTATCATTATTAGCAACAATAATAGATACAAAATTACCAGCTACATTCGGATCTGCTGCTGCATAGGTAAATAGTTCAAAATCAAGTATTATGAATCAAAAAATAATATATTATAAATAATCATGAAATACACAGATTATATGGTAGGATTCAGAGAATTCCCCGATGAAATTACATTACTTATAAATATATCAGGTTGTCCAAATCATTGTCCAGATTGTCATTCTAAATATTTATGGGAAGATGTCGGTGATGAATTGACTACTGATGTATTAGATAAATTAATAGAAGAAAATAAAGGAATAACTTGTATTGGTTTTATGGGTGGTGATCAAGACCCTAAATATATAGTAGAATTATCAAAATATATAAAAGAAAAATATAAGAATTTAAGTACAGGTTGGTATTCAGGACAAGATAAATTTCCATTATATCATGGAACATTTAATTATATAAAATTAGGTCCATATATAAAAGAAAAAGGTTCATTAGAAAACCCGGATACAAATCAAAGATTATATATGAATACAGGTTGCGGAAATGAATTAAATGCGGCTTTTGTAGATATAACACATAAATTTTGGGATCCAAAACCATGGAATCCACAATATTTTAAATATGAAAAATGAGTTAGATTTTTAATTTCTAACTCATTTTTATATTTAATCAAATTCATTAAAATATATTGTTGATACTTCATCTGATAGTTTTTTACCTAATGCATGTAAAAATTCATCATCTTCAAATATATGAGGATCTAAACTATCTGCTACCATTTCTGCTAATTCATATAAAGTATCATTTTCACTTAATGTATCAATAATTAAATCTATAGCTTCTTCACTATTTACATCAACATTTTCATTTAAATGTTTTTTAATAGTTTTAGATACATCTTTCATTATAGATTCATAAAGATTTTTATTTTTTTTCATATTTTTTATATTTTTTTATATTTATATATTTATTTAATTTATTTATTTGATTTATTATTATTTGATTTAATTATATTTGATTTAATTATAATTGATTTAAATTAAATCGTTTGATCTATATCATTATTTTTTTATTTAGTGTAAAAAATACAATATTTTTGAAAACAAAAAGATAAATATAAAGTAAATAATGATGATAGTTAAAAAATAAATAATGATAGTTAAAAAATAAAGTTAAATTGTTATTGATTTAAAATATATATGATTTTCACAAACATATGTAATTTTAAAGAAAGATAGTTAAAAATAAAAAATTTATGCGTTATGAAGAAAATTGTTAGTTTTATGAAGCGTATGGTAAACGCTTATTTTAAGGCTTATGCGAAAGCCTGTGTAGTTAGAACTGATGGAAATTATATGATTTATTGTTTTCCAACAACAGGTTCTATTTATGTATCTTCTATTAATAAGAAATAATATTAATAGATTTTTTGTTGTTTTATCAAATGAGCAAAATGGCTCATTTGATATGATTAAAAAAAAGAAAGTTAGTTAAAAAAATTATTATATAAAGAAAGAGAAATAATCTATATTTAAAGATTATTTCTCTTTTTCATTTTTAATAAAAAACATTAAACTTTTTTGATATTTTTATATATTAATTTTAAAATTATTTTAATATTTATATGGCAAAGAAAAAGATAACAGAAGAATTTAAAGGTGGAATAGATTCATTAATGTCATTAGTAAAAAGTGTAGATAATACAGCAGAAATTATAGCGGATTCATCTTATTCAAATGTAAAAGAATGGATTCCGTCTGGTAATTATATTTTAAATGCATGTATGTCTGGTGATATTTATAAAGCTATTCCTTCTGGTCGTGTTGTAACTTTTTGCGGTTCATCCGGTAGTGGTAAATCATATTTAGCATGTTCATGTTGTAGAGAAGCTCAGAAACTTGGTTATATACCTATATATTTGGATTCAGAAGGTGCTATAGATTCAGATTTTGTAAAAAGACTTGGTGTTGATCCTCAAAAGTTAATTATTAAAAAAGTTAATACTATTATGGAGGTTTCTCAGTTTATTATAAATTTATGTAATAAATTAGAAGAACAAGAAAATACGTATGGAACACATGATAAAGTTATATTGGTTCTTGATTCTCTTGGTAATTTAACATCAGAAAAAGAAAGGGATGATACATTAGCGGGTGCTCAAAAAGTAGATTTTACAAAAGCTAAAGATACAAAAGCATTATTCAGAGTTTGTGCAACACCATTGGCAAAGTTACAAATAAGTTTTATTGTTATAAATCATGTATACCAATCGATGTCTTTTATACCACAAAATATACAAAGTTCTGGTTCAGGTATTGTTTATAATGCATCTATTACAGTTGAGTTGTCTGCAGCAAAGTTAGAAGATAAGGAAAATGATTCAGCAGCAAAAAATAGGGTTGGTTCAGATGCTGGAACTAAAAATGGTGTTCTTGTGACTGCAAAACCTGTTAAATCAAGATTTTGTAGACCAATGAAAGTAAAATTCCAAATTCCTTATTATAAAAAACCAAATCCTTATGTAGGCCTTGAACAATTTATGAATTGGGAAAATGCAGGTGTATGTAGAGGTAATTTATTAACAGAAAAAGAATATGAAAAATTGTCAGATGCAGAGAAAAAGAAAATTTATGTATTTGATTTTAATGGTGAAACAAAGTATTGTCAGCCAAAGGATACAGCAAGGGGAATTGTAGTAAAACATTTGGGAGAACAAGTAAGTTTTGTAGATTTTTATACAGATAAAGTATTTACAAAAGAATATCTTGATTATATAAATGAAAATGTTATACATCCTATGTTCCAATTGCCGGATCAATCTGCATTTGATGATATTAAAGATATAGAAGAATCATTAGAAATACAAAATGATGATAACGATCCCATTTCAGAAGTTTCTTTATCTATAAAATAATTAAAAAATAAAAATTTATTAATATTTTGGAAAATTTATTTGATACATCTTCATTAACAATTAATAATTTATCTGATTCTGATTTTCAAACAGAACTTATATCAAAGCTTGAGTTTATATTGAGACATGAGTTTAAAGGAATTTCAGAAAAGCAAAAGATAAAGAAAACAACAGACGGATATAATTTTGCATGTCCTTTTTGTAATGATTCTGCAACAGATGTAAGAAAGAAACGTGCTCATTTTATATTAAAAGGTAAATGGGCCGGTTCTTTTAAATGTTTTAATTGTGGAAAATTTATGAAAATAACAAATTTTTTTAAAACATTTGAAACACCTATATCTTTATCTGGTTTAACTTATATTAATAATCATTATAATAAAGATAAGGTAAAATTTAATTCTAATGAAATAACATCAGAAATATTAGATAAATCAACCGTTATTAATTATGCAGTATCAAGAGATTTTTTAAAACAATATTTAAATCTTGTAGAAATAGATAAGGTAAATCCATTAGCATATCCTGGTTATGTTTATTTAATAAACAGATGTCAATATGATTTTAATAAATTTTTATATGATCCAAAAGGGAAATATATTATTATTTTAAATCTTATAGATGATAAAATATTTGGAATTCAAATACGTGATATAACAGGAAAGAAAAAAGCAAAATATTTAACTTTATCATTACAAAAAATACATTCTAAAATTTTAAAAGATGAAATCATTATACCAGAGAATATTGAATCATTGTCAACGGTATTTAATATATTTAATATCGATATATATAAACCGATTTTGGTAACAGAAGGTCCTTTTGATTCATTTTTATTACCAAATTGTATAGCAACAGCAGGTGCATCTAAATCTATAGGTATAGATATTCCATTATGGTATGTATACGATTCTGATAAAACAGGAAATGAACATGCGTTAAAAAAATTAAATGAAGGATATAATGTATTTTTATGGAATAAATTTAAAAATGATTTAAATATTCCAGAAAAAAATCCATATTCAAAAAATAAAAATAAATGGGATATTAATGATGTTATAAAATGGTGTAGAGATAATAATTATAAAAATAAAATATATTGGTCTAAATATTTTACAAATAATATATTAGATGGACTTGATATTTAAATATAAAAATAAAATATAAATTTTTAAAACATTTTTAAAACATTTTTAAAATTTAATTCTATAATTTATAAAATATAAATCTAAACAAATTTATGGATAATAATAATTTAATTAATGAAATTGCAAAAAATATGGCAAATAGTATTTTAGATATATTAAATGAAATATATGATGAATATAATATAGATGCATCATTAAATAATAAATCTGAAAAACTTAAATCTGAAAATATTAAAAAACAAGATGAAAAATCAGAAAACATAACAGAAAATATAACAGAAAGCATTAAAGACACAAAAAACTTAGAAAATATTAAGGACTTAAATAATCAAGAAATAAACGATATAGAAGTAGAAGAACAACCACGTCTTAATATTAAAGATATGTTTTTAAAGAAACTTCATGATAATGAAGTAGAAGAAACATATGATAAGTATTTAGTAGAATCTGTTATGAAACGATTAAATGATATTTTAGTTAATGATAAAAGTGATATGTATATTTTACATAAGAGATCTAAAAAATATCCAGCTTCATTAGAAATAGATTTATTGACAGATATTAAAATAAAAGAAAAAATTTATCTTATAGAAAAAATAAGAAAACAAATAAAAGATAATTATGATTTTTCTGATGTTTTTATTAATATAATAGATATAGGGAATTCAGAAGATACAGTTACTTTAATGATAAATCTAATTTTAGATTAATTTACATATTTTTAATGGTTTTTATTTTTTAATCTGGATTTATATTTAATTTATAAATCCAGATTTTATATTTTTAATAATAAATATTAAAAATAAAATTTATTTATATGTCAGAAACAGCAAAAACAAATAATAAGAAACATACTTTTGTTATTAAATTATTTAAAAAAATTTTTGTATTTTCTTTTGGATATTATAAAAATATCGAAGATATAGAAGATGATAATATAGAAATAGACGTATTAAAAGAAAAATTTACATGGAAATAGATATAAATTAAAATGAAGATCTTTTAATTTTAAGATCTTCATTTTTTATTTAAATTATAAATAAATAATTTTATAATGATATAAAAATATGTTTTATATTATTTTTTCTAAAGATAAATAAATTAAATGAAAAATAAATAGCAAAATAAATATGGGAAAAATTTCAATTGATTTATCCTCTATAAAAGCTGCGGGAATTTATACTATTGAAATAGATAATTCACAAAGAGAAATAACAAATCCTACTTCTTTACGTTTATTAGCTGGTTTCAATAATAAAGGTCCTTTCAATAGACCAGTATTTTTACAATATGAATCTGAACGTCAAAAAATATTTGGTGATATAGATAATAAGCTTGAATAGAAAGGATGTTTCTTTAATAGAATGGCATAGACAATGCTTAAAAACGGCCCAGTATTAGCTCTTAACTTATTAAAGGTTGATGAATCTATAGATGGACCTGATCAAGTAAACTATGCTGCTATGTCATTAGATGCTAATAAACCAAATCCTAAAGTTGTTGATGCCGGTAAAAAATATGGTGAATATGATTATCAAGCAAATACAATAGATGAAAAATTATATGGAACAAAAGACGGAGATATAATTCCTTATGTAGGTAAAACACCATATTCTAGTCTTTTTGATCGTTCTCGTTTCTGGATTCCTTCTAAAAATAACTTAAATGCTGTTGCAGCTAATGGTTTAATAACAAATGATCAAACAACTTTTGAACATACAAATTTATTAAACTTTGCAAATGTCGGAACAGATGAAATATCTATTCTTGTTTATAAACCAGAAGGAATTAAAGGTTATGATATAACTGCAAAAGAATGGTGGGGTGGTGATCAAAATATTCCTTATGGATGGATTAGACCATCTGACTATATTTCTGATTATTTCATCAGAGTTGTTGCAGTAAAAGGTAACTGGACTAATTATCCTGTTTTATCTAACGATCCTATTTGGCAAAAATATTTTGACAAAAACGGTATTATTAAAGATAAAATCGGTACATTCTGCAGTGCAGAAGGCATAACATTCATAGGTTCTTGGTCTGGTGTTATCATCCCTGATTTTGTAGATAAACAAGGAAACTATCTTTATATTGAATCTAAAGTTAATGCAGTTACAGAAAGAACTGGATTACTTATGTCTATAAATGAAGACGCTTTACAAGTAATTTCTTATGATAAAAACGGTGTTGATGTTGAAGTCGGTGAACAAACCGGTACAGGTCAATGGGTTTATGATTTTGATGCAAATGCACAAGCAGAATCAGAATTAAGCGAGGGATTAATTGAAGAAAGCGGATTCCTTGTAGATATGGTCGGTCATAATTTACAAAACGGTGTTTATAACTCTGAATATTATTTGAATCTATCTTTACCTGAAAGTGATAGTCAAGAAAATAATACAAGCATTATAGATAAAAATATAACAGATACATCTTGGACTTTTAGAGTTATAGAAGAACCAAGTCTACGTAACGATTTCAAACTTGCAGATTGTATTTATGATGAAGAAACCGAAAAATTATTAGCTAATAATAATAATTAGTTAGTAGAAGTAACATAGGAAACATTTAATTTTAAATTTCAAGCTGCATTAATATATTCTAATGGAACAGATAAAGGTGTTTCTGATTATCATGATATACCGAGTAATATAACATTATCAGAGGTTAGTTATACATTTACAAATGAAACAGAAGAAAATACATCAAAAACTACTATTGATAATCCATTGTCAAATATTAGTATTTCAACAGAAGATATAGTAAATGCTTTAAAAGCTGGTAATAATGTTATAGATTTTGATATTAAAGATACTGATAATAATAAAGGTGGAACTACAATTATTATAGGTTTAAATAAAAATGTTGAAATCGATGCTTCTGGTAAATATCCATCTGCATATTTCTTAAAAACTAAGGGTTCTTTAAATGATTCTAGTGTTTATTCACTTGTATTTAATGGTAGAAATACAGAGGATCCAGGAGATGATGTTTCTACTACTGCAACAATAAGAGTATTAACAAAAGTAGAAAATTCAGAAACAGAAAAATTTAATAAAGCATATGTTGTTATAGATGCTTCTACAAATAAGCCTATTAAAGGTAATGGAAGTGTACAAGGTGTAAAAGCTTGGTATGTAGTTGATAATTTCGACGGAGTTAATCTTTCAACAAAAGATACAAATGATATTAAAAAATTAGAAGCATATGCATAGAAAAATATAAATGTTTCTTATAATATTGCTGATAAAGTAAGTAATAAAAAAATATCTGATATAATTGGTACTGGAGAGGTTTCACATGAATTAAAATTAAGAGAAGTTCCAGTAATAAAAGATACAAATGATACATTTGTATATGAAGATATAAAACTTTATTATGGAACATATGGTTATCCAGATGCTACTACAAGTTCTATTAGACTATTTGCTGTCACAGGTGGACTTAAATCTAATTCATATGCAATTATTGAAGATTTAGGAACTATATCAGGAACAACAATAACTAATAAATTAATTAAAAATACTGTACCGGTAAAAGATAATGAAAGTTCAGTAGTTCGTAATTTATCAGGTTATACATTTATATTTAATGGTAATGAATATTTTGTAGATGAGTCATTTAATAAATTATATAAAAAGACAGCATCAGATGTACCAGAATATTTCGGTGTAAACTTCTTATCATATAACTATCTCACAGAAAATGTAGGAGAAGCTATATCAGATGTTTATCATGCATATTATTTTAATGGTTTTGTAAATATAACTGACTCATTAAATGAACCTATTGAATTAAAAGATTCTGAATTATATAAAGATTCACAAGAAAGACCTGTAACAGAAACTAATTTAAATACATTTATTGTTACAAATGAAATTGAAGCTTCCTTAATATCTGTAGGTGATTATATTAATAATATAGCATTTTATAACAATGTTGGTGAAGCAGAAAAATATAATGTTATTCCTGGTATTACAAGAGTAATAACAAAATTATTTGTAAATGTAGATGCAAGAAATGAGTTCTATTATAAAGGTAAGAAATATATGCTTAATATATCCGCATTAAAAAATTCACAATTAATAGAAACAAGAAATGGTAAACGTGGTTTCTACTTATTCACAACAATAGAACCTGTTTATATTAGTAGAACTAATTTTGTAACAAGACAAATACCTATTACAAGTGATACTATTTCACATAATCTTAAATTTATCCCATTAAAAGGTTTACATATTTCTGCAAAACACCGTCCTGGTTTTGATGAATATGGTAAAATCGATATTGAAGGCGGTATAACTAAGATTTATTCAATGTTAGAAGATGATGGAATTCACAGAGGTCTTTGTAATCCTAATATGGTTGATTATAGATATGTTGTTGATTCTATGTCTTATGGTTTGAATCATGAATTAGGTGGTAAAGTTTACTTATCTAGATTAGCTATGGACAGAGGTAAAACAACAGCAATTTTAAATTTACCATCTAAGAGACAATTTGAATTATCATCTAATCCTTGTTTCTGTGAAACATATGAACAAAACATTTATACTAAACCACCGTTTGATACCAAGTATATTCCTATGGGAGGTAATTCAGATTTATATAATACAAAAATCTTTACACTTCCTACAGAAGACGACGGATCTAAATTTGCAGCAGCATTCTGGCCACATCTTGTATATAATGTAAATGGCAGAACAATTAATGTTCCTCCTGCAGCAGATGTATGTAATGTATTCATACATAAATTCCAAGGTGGTGATCCATATGTAATAGCAGCAAACAGAAATGGTATAATCAGAAATAGTTTTGTAACCGGTGTTGAATTCCAAGCTGATACTACAGACAGAGAATATCTTGAACCATTCGGTGTAAATACTATTATACAAGAAAGAAATAATATAATCATTTATGGTAACCAAACATGTTATCAAGATACTAAATCAGATTTCAATAAACTTCATGTTCGTGAAAATCTTAATACTCTTGAAATTGCATGTGAACAAGTACTTAAATCTTATAACTTCTTATATAATACACCAGCTGTCAGAGCTTCTATAGTTACTGCACTTACACCAATTCTCGAAGCTATGAAACTTTCACAAGCTATTGAAAAATATAATATAGTATGTGATGAATCTAATAATACACCAGATATTATTGCAGAAGACTTCGGAATAGTAGATATTGAAGTTTGGATGTCTCATGGAATGGAGAAAATTGTACAAAGAATTACTCTTAACAGACGTGATACATTAGCTGATAATGAATAATCTAATATCTAATATCTAATATAAAATAAAAATATTTTAAAAATAAAGGTTATGATTAAAAGTCATAACCTTTATTTTTATTATTAAATAATTTATAAAAAAATTAAATAAATGTTAAATTTATTTTTATATTATAAAACATTTTTTTATTTTATTTTATAAACTGTAAAAATGTATAAACAGTAAAAATAATTTAATTAAAAGTATTTATGATAAAAGATTTTATAAAAACATTTTTAATAACATATCAAACAATATTTAATGAAAAAATAAAAGCAAAAAATGTAATTAAAAATTTAAAATTACAAATTAAAAAATATGAAAATGTATTAAATATTTTAGATGATATAAATAATGATTTTTTAGAAATTTGGAGCTATTTACCTCATAGTCAAAGAACAACAGAACAAGTACAATATACATTACAATTATTTCAATATGGTTTTTATCCAAAAGATAAAGATATTAATATGCAAATACCGATAAAAGACTTTTATATATCTATAATTGAACTTTATAAGAAATATTTAGTAAATATGAAATTTAAATATAAAAAAAGAAAATATAATGAAGTTATAGAACTTTATGATGATGTTATAAAACAATCAGATAAAAAAATTAAATATTTTTTAGATTCATAATAAAATTTCATAATAAAATTAAAAAATAAAAATAATAAAAATATGAAAAAAGAAAAAATAGATTTTAATACAAGGATTAAAAGCATGATAAAAAATTTTATGAATAATTTACGTACTGCTATGGGTAAAGAAGCAAAAATTTATAAACCGAGTATTGTAATTGATAAGGCTGATTTTAACTCTTATACAAATGGAGAAAATTTATATATTTGGACAAAAGAAGCTGAATATCTTTTTAGAGAAATGAAAAAATTTATGGATTCTTCTAATTATGTTAATAAAAAATCTGATAAAGATAATGAAGATGAAGTTTCATTTATTGAATATTCATTTAGTAATATGAATGTAAAGGATGTTCAAAAAATCTGGAATAAATTATGTAATATTATTTCTGATGTTAATAATAAGTTGGGAACTGGTAAATTGGATTTGAGTAAAATTCCTAATAGGCATAATGATAAAACATTAATGTCATTATTTCCTGTAGAGCATAAAAAATATAATATTGACAGCGGATCAAATAGTAATCGTACATCTTCTTGGTCTTGGTTTAGAGTAGAGATGCAGACAGATGAACATGGAAATAACACGTGTGTAGAACATGGATATTATTTTTATCCTGGTGCGTTTTTTTATAAATAATTTAAATTAAAAATTTAAAATTATGAAAAAATATATTTTTGAATCATCTGGATATTATAAAACTTTATCAAATTTCTTAGAAACATTTTGGTTAGAAGAAGATTGGTATGA
>ODAJ012157997.1_pt1 | contig 18585 bp, 18 predicted proteins | sample 1539241 | NCBI WGS metagenome assembly ODAJ01 (sample SAMN02144231, study PRJEB22623) | gut metagenome | biome: sheep rumen | host: Ovis aries | place: New Zealand | reverse complement strand
GGTTTTCTTAATATAAATCCTTCTTTTTCAAGATATTTCATTCCTTCATTCATTACATTTAAAGAAAGAGCTAGTTTTTTAGATAAGTCATTTATATTAATATCCATATTATATTTTGATAAAAAAACAAGATATAGATATATTTTTAAATAATCCCCCGGAATTGCTCCTATATTGTTTGATAAAAATATATCTGGAATTTCTGTTGTAGAAAACATAATCGATTTGTCATTCTGTTCTAATTTCATATCCATCACCTTGACAAATTATATCATTTTTTTACAAAATTTCAAGATTAAATCGTATTTTATTTGGTTACAAATTAATCTTTTGATGGAAACAATTTTTTCCTATATGCACTTTCTGATAAATACACAGCACCTAATGGATTATGAGCCAAAATTCTATCTTTAACTGCTAAAACTGTAACTGGTGCTTCTGAATATTTAAAAATGAGTTTGCCAGTAACAATATTCTGCCCAAGCTTTTTCAGTAAATAATATCTTATTATTCATCTACCATCTCCTGTATTGATTCAATAGATTTTTTAACAACTTTACCTTCTTCTAATTGTTTTATAGATTCTTTTAAAGCTTCTATATTACTTTCAGAATAAAAAGGATCCACAGAAACTTCAAAAGGAATTCTCTTTTCTCGAATCATTTTTTTTGCAAATATATTAAATGCTGTACTCATATTTATTCCTAACTCTTTGCATATTTTTTCCATACCTTCTTTTACCTCTTTATCTATACGAAAATTAACTAGTGTTTGAGCCATATAAATCACCTCTTTCTAATAATCATTATATTACTTAATAAAGATATTGTCAATACAATTTCTTTACATCTTTATATATTATGTTCAATTTTTAATTAATTATTAAAAAAGTGTTATATCTCTCAATTAAAAAAAAATACTTTCCTATTAGTTCTTTTACTGATCTATCTTTATTTACCATAAAGCATTATTCTTCTTCTCATTAAGAATTTAATTATATACATTGCAACATTAATTATATTTTCCCCATTGAAACCAACAATACTAAAAATAACAATTGGAAAAACAGTTACAATAAATGAAAAGATTTTTACATATAAACTTTTAAAAATGAAATTCACTACTAAATACATCATTCCAGCCCATAGCGAACTTACCACAGCAGTTTGTGCATCTATTAACCCAAATATTTTTTTATTAAATTTATAATTTTGTGGAAAAATAAATTTCATCATACTCTCCTTTCTTGCTAGTTACTTCATCTACTACCTAAGTCCTCTCACTTTCTATTTCTCACCTCCAATCTTATTTTATCTTCAACTTTGAAACTCCAGATTGCACAGTCGTTGAAATTCCTCCAAAAAGCTCTCTAACTATTGAGTTAGACCTTATAAGAGCATAAATTCCACCTATATAAATAAATTTATTTAAAAGATTTGCTTTTGAATAATCCATCGAAAATAGTAATAATAATACAATAGATACAATTATCTGAACAAATAGAAGTGAAAATAAATTTCTAAACCATGATTTAAAAAAATGTGCTGTATTTTCCATTGTCAAAGACAAAAAAGCAAACGGAGATAGTAATATTAATATTTTTATCATCACATATCTTAAAGAATATGAAAACACTAAATTTAATAATGATACTGTTATTGTTCCTTTTATAATTCCATCTAAAGTAAATACATTAATATTACTTGTATCCATTGATAAATTTCTATTAATCTCATTAATTAGTTCTGTAAAACATATATTTTTCCCGAAACATATCTTCCCCTATGCTTCTAATCAATGAACAAACATTAAAATTTAAATTAATAATTTGTTCTATAATAAAAAAACTGCTATTCATGCAAATTCCAAATATAACACATTTAATTACAAATTGTGCTGGACTTTCTGTTCTTTGATAGGTAAAATTAGACATCATAAGCCTTGCTGAATAATAAATCACAAAACCAATTAATAGCGAATTTGCTATTAATAAAATACCATTATTGGTAGATAATCCAAAAATATTATTAAAATATTTATCTCTCAAAATATCATTATTTACAAATATTAAATCATCTAATACCTCATATAAACTATTATCAACTGAAGAAAATAAATTGCTAAAAATTGTATTTATTGTATTAATAATATTTGTTGTAACTTCACTTGTATTTTCCAACTTTTTTATCACATCCTATATCAAAGACTGAATTGCAGAAAGCACTAAATCTAATGCTAAGACAAATGCATATGAGAATAAAGCTGTTTTTACAAGTTTTTTTCCTGTTCTAATTTTTTCTTCATCTCCTAAACTAAACTTTTGCATAAAAAGACCAGATCCTACTGCGACGGCTGCCATTGGCGTTGCTAGTTTCATTATCCAAGATTCAATATTTTCAAAAGCTTTTTCCATCGTACTTACAAGTTTTGGAGTACCTGCTCCAAAGCTATTATTTATTAATGTAAAGCATATAAAAAATGCCACCAATATTAAAATAATTTTTATATAAAATTTTAATTTTTGTTTTTTCATTTTTATTATAGTTCCTTTCCTAAGGGTTTAAATCAAAAAATATTATTAAAATTGCAATTTTTCTTTTCTACTACCCTTATTTCGCTTTTTTTAATTAATAATCATATTTAAAGTATGGATATAATCCAATTTTTTTTGGCTTTAGAATTTTATTTCCATCAGATAAAAAAGCAACTGCCGTAAAGGTTTCTAACTCTTGTGTAAAAAAATTTGTATCATAAATATATTCATTTTGAGTGTATAAATTAACACTTTCTGAAATACTTGAGTCTTTATTTATAAAAGATTTAGTTAAATAATTATACTTCGTTTCTTTTGCATTTTCAGAAATGTTTTTTGAAGTTTTCTCTTTTTCTTCTTTACCTAGTTGCTTTTGAGCTTCTTCAATAGTTAAAATATCATCTGTTCTAAACCAAATTTTATTTATTAGATTTTGACATATTACTTTTACAGCTGTATCATCTTTTAACGTATTTTTAATTGATGAATAACTTTGAGTGCTTACTATATTTATACATTTTGCTTCTCTACTTAAAGAAAAAAATTCACTGTCTGTTTTCGTTACATATTCTGCATATTCATCACATATAAATGCTGTCGTTTTTTGAATACCTTTTGATAAATTGACCATTATTTCTGTTTGAAAATCAAGTTTTAAATATGCTGCTATAATTTTAGATAAATTCCTGTATTCTGCTACATTCATATTTAGTACAACTATTTTTCCTTTTTTTATTACTTCTTCAAATCCTTTAAAAGTAAGTTCTTCTTTTTTAGGGCAAAAAGTTTTCATAACAGAATAATCTGATACAAATGTACCAGTGATTCTCGTAATTTCAGATTTTAATATTGATAAAGTTCTTTGATCTAAATTTGTAAATTCTTTTTGAAAAAAATCTAAAGCACTATTTAACTCAAATACTTGCTCTTGATTAAATTTAGAATTTAAAAACATTTCTTTTACTATAGATAATTTTTCATTATAATAACCATCAATTGTAATTAATTTATGAATTTCCTGAAATGTCACATATCCATCATTATAACACCTACACAGTTTAATACATTCTTGTAAAACTTGCTCTGCTTTATCCAACCAATAACTTTCTGAATTATTTTCAGAAAATAACTCTAAAATTGTTCTAAGTCTATTAGCTAAAACCGTAGGCTTTAAATCAGGTTTATCTAGAGGATTATATTTAACATTTGAACCTAATTCAATAATAATTAAATCATCTATTAAACCATATTGCTCTGCATATTTTTTAACTTGATTATAATAATTACCTTTGACATCTAAAACAAGCATACCTATTTTTTTATCTTGATTTAAACAATTATATTTTAATAATTGTTTTGTAAATGGATACATTGCAGAACTTGTTTTTCCACTACCAATTGTTCCAGTTATTAAAAAATTTTGATATAACCCTGATTCCTGTAAAACTATATCTTGATTTGTTTCTTCATCAAATCCAATTAATAAATTTAAGTTATTTGAATTTTCGTTAATATCGTTTTTAATACTATTTTTTGCTCTTTTTATAGTGAATATTTTTTTATAAATAATAGTACCATAAATTAAATTAGATATAAAGAATGTTATTAAATAAAGTAATTTTATAATGTTCCAAAGTTTTTGGTTTTGATTACAAATATCTACTGGTTTAATTCCATATGAAATTATAAGTTCTTTGGCAATAAAAATGGGATAAAAAGATTTTGCTAATATTAAAAACGATACTGCTAAAAATATAGTGTGAAAAATAAATCTTTTTATTTTTTATCCTCCTTTTCTAAATGTAATTCATCTTGTTTTATATTTAATTTAACTCCTTGTTTTTTTTGAAAAACCTTGAAATTTAAATAATTATAAATTGAATAAAATGATGTAAAAAAATTAATAATAAATGTTATAAAGAATAAATTAATTAAATTATTTATGTCATTCACCACCTTGCAGTTACATAATATACCATCTTTTTTTCATTTTGTCTATACTTTTTTTAAAATTTGTGGTAAAATTAAAATATTATGTTACTATTCGTAGTTATATAATATGTATTAATGAATGTATGAGTTCAACCCATGTAGTAGTCAGTTTCTATAATCTCATACTGATTATGATTAACAAACTTTAACCAACTTGGAGAACGGAAGAAATGAATTAATATATATTATATAACTGCGAATTATAACAATGTTACAATTTATAGATTAATAAATTAAGGAGGAAGAATAATGTTTAACAAAGATACAATAATTGGAGACATTTTAGAACAGGCTCCAGAAAAATCAGATGTTTTATTAGAAGTCGGTATGCATTGCCTATCTTGCCCTGCAGCACTTGGTGAAACACTAGAACAGGCCTGCGAAGTACATGGAATTGATGTAAACGAAGTTCTTGAAATGTTGAATAAATAAAAAATCGAACATTTTTGCAAAAAAGTATTGACAAAAGCTATAAAACATAGTACAATAAATAATGTTCTGTTTAAAAGCAGACTGGTGATGGGCTATTAGCTCAGGTGGTAGAGCACTTGACTTTTAATCAAGTTGTCCCGCGTTCGAGTCGCGGATAGCTCACCAATTTTTTATAAAGAGTGTTTTACAACGCTCTTTAATAAGGCCCCTTGGTCAAGCGGTTAAGACATCGCCCTTTCACGGCGGAGACATGGGTTCGATTCCCGTAGGGGTCACCAATAATTAAATATTAAACACGCCACTTTAGCTCAGCTGGTAGAGCAACTGACTTGTGGGAGAAATAAGATTTATTTTGAACTATCTTGCACCTTTATAAGGAAACTTATAAAGTGGACATCGCTAATTCGGGGAAGACTAACTAAGAAATTATATGTTAATCCCGAGCTAGAAAAGAAATTTTCGAGTGTAGAGACTTTATACGATGTGCCTAAGGTTTTCAACTATGGTAAAGAGAAAGTCCAGACCGCAAACATAAATTTTTTATGGCAATGAAAATTGTAGTGGTATGAATCAGTAGGTCGTCCGTTCGATTCGGACAAGTGGCTCCAAATTGTCAATGGTTTTGAGAAAGCTCTTAATTGTTGGCTTTTTTTATATTCTTAATTAATATATCTATGGAGTTATTTATGTATTGTTTAAATTGCAATTTTATTATTAAATCTAAAAATAAGTATTGCTCAAATAAATGTCAACAAGAATATCAATATAAAAAATATATTTATGAATGGAAATGCGGACTAAAATCTGGAATGCGTGGAGACTATCAAATTTCCATGCACATTAAAACATATCTATTTAAAAAATTTAATAATCAATGTTCTAGATGTGGATGGTCAAAAATAAATCCTTATACAGGAAATATTCCTTTGGAAATTGACCATATAGATGGAAATTATAAAAACAATAATGAAGATAATTTAATTCTATTATGTCCAAACTGTCATTCTTTAACAGAAACCTATAAAGGTGCTAATTTAAATCATGGTAGAAACAATAGACACAAGTATTATCAAAGAAAGGAGAATATTGATGAATGCTAAAATAGTATTAGTTACCGGTGCCTCTCGCGGAATAGGCAGAGAAATTGCTTATTCTTTTGCAAAAGAAGGAAATATTGTAATTGCAAATTATAATAAAAGTAAAGATATGGCTGAATCACTTAAAGAAATTGCTAAAAATGAAAATCTAAATATTGATACTTATAAAGCCGATGTATCAAGTAGATCTGAAGTTAGGGAAATGGTAAATTATGTATTAAACAAGTATAAAAGAATTGATGTACTTGTTAATAACGCTGGAATTGACCAAGAAAAAATGTTTCAAGACATTTCTGATGAAGACTGGAATAAACTAATAAATACAAATTTATACTCTGCATTTTGTGTAACACAGGAAGTTATACCGAATATGCTTAATAATAAAAATGGATGTATTATTAACATTTCATCAATTTACGGTATAAAAGGTGGTTCATGTGCTGCCCTATACTCCGCTACAAAAGCAGGTATTGATGGAATAACCAAATCTTTAGCCAAAGAACTTGGTCCATCTAATATTAGGGTTAATTCTATTGCACCTGGATATATAGATACAGATATGAACAAACACTTTTCAAGTGAAACAGTTAACGAAATAAAGAATGAAATTCCACTTAATAGAATCGGAACTCCACATTCTATTGCTCAATGTGTCAAATGGCTTGTTGATGATGATTATACTACTGGGCAGGTAATTTGTGTTGATGGTGGTTGGAGTATCGTTTGAAATAAATTATCCACAGATTGTACTTAATCTGTGGATTTATTAATTTAATTATTATTTTTTGCTTTTTTTGTATAATTTCCTGATATTATTTTAGGAAGATATGTTATTATTTTATATACAGCTAGTTTTATTTTTTTACTCCATAAATATGTTCTTCTAAGTGGTCTAGCTACTCCTATCGCTTTTGGTTCATCTGCTAAAACTATTAGTTCTTGAGATACCTTTTCTAATGGGAATACATAATTTGCTCCCCCATTGTTATCCCATTCATCATTTTCATTTTTGAAACATAAACTAAATGTTTCACCCTCTAATAGCTTTATTTCACATTGAAATCCTAGTTCAGTTTTTTGCATTTCAACATCATTTACATTATCCCAATTTTGGCCAAATCCATAATGAATTGTTACTTTATCACAATTATTTTGATAAAATTCACCAGTATATGAGATTTTAACCTCGCTATTTTCAACTAATTTATCTGTATTAAAAAAGATATTCTTTGTTAATTCCATTTTATTACACTCCCTTTTTGTCTTTAGCTTTAAAAATTATATTACATTTTTTTACATTAATCAATATTTTTTTTCAAATTTTATATTACATTTTTGTTACAAAAATATTACTTTACAATTACAATGATATATGGTAAGATTTTACTATGTGAGGTAAACAAATGAAACAGTTCAAAAAATCTTATATATACATATTTTTGCTATTTTTATTCTTCTTGCTTTTCTTTTCTGTAATTTTTTCAATTATTAACTTAAATAACAATAGAATTCTAAAAGGGATATCCATTAATAATATTGACATTTCTAATTTAACTAAAGAAGAAGCAAGAAATAAAATTAAAGAAATAGTAAACACAAAATCATCTACAAATATCAACTTTATTTACAATGATGAAACTATATATACATCTACTTTTGAAAATTTTAATATTCAGTATGAAATTGACGAAGCAATTAATAGTGCTTATATTATAGGAAAATCTACTAACATCTTTAAAAACAATTATGAAATTTTAAATTTAAAGTTTAATCACAAGAACATTAATTTAAATATTTCACTAAATGACGATAAGCTATCTTCTATTTCCACTGATTTATCATCAAGTATTTCAGATGCTCTTATTCAAAGTGACTATTATATTGAAAATACTAATTTAATTTTAACATCAGGAAAAAGCGGAAAAATCATTACAAAGGAATTGCTAAAAGAAAGCTTATTAAATAATTTACAAAATATATTGTCAACATATAATAAAGTTGAACTTACAGCACAAATCGAAAATCCTAATCCGTTAGATATTGATACAATTTACTCAGAAGTTTGCAAAGAGTCATCAGATGCATATTTTGATGAAAGCACAAAAAAAATACATCCTGAAATAATAGGCATATCTTTTGATAAAGAGCTTGCAAAGAAAGCATTGGAAACTCAACAAGCAGAGTACATTATACCATTACAATATACTTATCCTAATACTACTATAAAAGACTTAAATTTAAATATTTTCCAAGATACACTAGCAATATTTACAACAAAATATAATATTACTAATACAGATAGAGCTAATAATCTAGAACTTGCTGCAGAAAAGATAGATGGCAAAATTATTTATCCAAATGGTGTTTTTTCTTATAATCAAACTGTTGGGGCTCGTACTATAGAAAAAGGTTATACCGAAGCAAAAATCTATTCAAATGGTCAAATTGTTGATGGAATTGGTGGTGGTATTTGTCAGGTTTCTTCAACACTATACGATACCGCTGTAATGGCAAATTTGGAAATACTTGAAAGACATAATCATCAATTTTTAACTTCTTATCTACCAGCGGGAAAAGATGCAACTGTTTCTTATGGAGCAAAAGATTTAAAATTTAAAAACTCTAGGTCTTATCCAATAAAAATTGAAATGAAAGTTGAAAATGGAATTGTCACTTGTAAAATTTTAGGTATTAAAGAAGATCTTGAATATTCAATAAATATTGAATCAGAAGTACTAGCTACAACAGAGCCAGAAGTGCAATATGAGCAAGACTTAAGTTTAGAAATTGGAACTGAAAAAATCAAACAAAATGGAGCAATTGGTACTATAGTAAATGTCTATAAAATCACCAAACAAGATGGCACTATAATTAGTAAAGATCTTTTATCTCAGGATACATATAAAACTTTAAACAAAATCATTTTAATCAATAATTCTGAAGAATAAGAAAATTTTTGAATTGTAAATTCATTCAAATCTATTGACAAATTGTAGTTTAAGGGTTATACTATATCTTGTGCTTGGGTGACTAGCTCAGTTGGTAGAGCAGCAGACTCTTAATCTGATGGTCCGGGGTTCGATTCCCCGGTTGCCCACCATAATGCGTTTTCGTCGAACTACTTGTAATTATTGATACAAGTGAGTTTGAAGAAAAGGGAATATCATCCTAAATAAGGATGATATTTTTTTGCCTGCAAATTTTAGTAAAAGTCGAATTTTGTCGAGCAAAAATTTTAATAATTATGTATTTTATATTGACTTCTGCAAACAAAAGTTTTATGATGATATCAAAATTATAAAAAATAGAAAAATGGAGATGATAGAAATGAAAGAAATAAATAAAAGCAATAAATCATTTGAAGATATAAAACATATTGATAAAAATAATGTTGAATTCTGGTATGCTAGAGAGCTTATGCCTGTTTTACAATATTCAAATTGACAAAATTTTGAAAAGATAATTGATAAAGCTAAGATATCTTGCGAAAACTCTGGTATCAGTGCCCTTGAACATTTTACTGACGTCAGTAAGTTGTCAAAACGTGCTAATAATGCAGAAGTTGGAATAAAAGATTATAAACTAACTCGTTATGCGTGTTATATCATAGCACAAAATGGAGATGCTAGAAAAAAGTTATTGCACTTGCACAAACATATTTTGCAGTTCAAACAAGAAAACAAGAAATTACTGAAAAAGAATATGGTATGCTAACAGAAGATGAAAAAAGATTTTATCAAAGAAATTTAACTAGAAAAGGAAATTATTCATTAAATCAAACTGCAAAAAATGCAGGAGTAAAGAACTTTAATAAATTCCATAATGCAGGATATAAAGGCTTGTATAACGGAGAGACAGCTGATGATATTGCTAAAAGAAAAGGATTGAGATATAGAGAAGATATATTAGATAATATGGGAAGTGATGAACTTATAGCAAATTTATTCAGAATATCACAGACAGAACAAAGATTAAAAAGAGATGAAATTGATAATGAAAAGGAAGCATGTAACACTCACAATAAAATTGGAAGAATAGTTAGAAAAGCAATAAAAGAAGCAGGACGGAACTATGCCAGAAGACTTACCAACACCTAAAAAGAGTTTGAAACAGCTTGAAAAAGAGAAAAACAAGAAATTAAAAAATAAAAATTAAATTATTAAAATGGCTGTTATGTAAAAATAACAGCCTATTACATTATTTACTTAATATTATTTTGATTGATTTTTTCTATAAATATCAACTCTAATTGGTAATTTTTTAGCTAATTTTGCAGTATCTTCTCGAAATAATAATTCAGGTTTTATATTAAATGATTTTGCTATAAAATCAATATTCTTACAAGTTAAATTTGCATTTCCTGTTTCTATAACACTGATATAAGCCATTTTAAATTTTGTTTTATTAGCATAATCTTCCTGTGTTAAATTATTTTTATATCTATACCATTTTGTATTAAGACCAACCAACTCCATAGAAGTCATAGCAACAACCTCCTTTTTATATTAATTAATAATATAAAAATTATTTATATATAAATTATAAAGTTAAATGCAAAATAACTTAACACCACTAAAACTTATTAAGATATAACTAAATAAAAATACAAAAAACTATTGCAATTTTTTAAAATTTGTGTAATAATAGAAATCGAAGAAATGTATTAAGAGTTTTATTTAAATATTCCTAATGCAAAAATGAGTATTTAATAGCTATAAATATTACAAAAGAAGTGTATTCTAAAATAAATATGGAATATTCAAATGAACTAAAGAAAGGGAATTTTTTACTATGAAAAATTTTAGAAAAAATGTGCATAAAAGCAGAAATGGTATTACTTTAATCGCGTTAGTAATAACTATAATTGTCCTTTTGATTCTTGCAGGAATAAGCATTTCTATGTTAGCTGGAGATAATGGAATTTTACAAAGAGCAACAGATGCAAAAACAAATACAGAAAAAGCCAACGAAAAAGAACAAATACAAATGGAAGTACTTGGTAGTCTGAATAAAAATGGAAAACTAGAAATAGCTACAGTAAATTCTAATATAAAGAGTAATATTAGCGGAGTTACTACAGATGATGCAACAGAATTCCCTTTAACGGTTACTTATACATTAACAGGCAATAGTTATTCTGTTGATGAAGATGGAAATGTATCTTTTTACACTGCTATAACAGTAAGCGATTTAGTAATAAAAGATGGAGATACAGTATTAGAAGAAAATTGTAAATCAGTAGAATTAGGAAAATCATTAACAATAAATTTTAATGCTAGTATTTTAGATGGAACAATAACTAGTATAACGCCAAATATATCATACACAACAGATGGTTCTAAGAGTCAGACTTTTACCATTCTAGGAAAAGCAAAGGACGGAAGTGAAATAAAGAAATTATATACTGTTAATTTAAAAGGATATTATAAAGCACAGGAATTAAAGGTTGGCGATTTTGTTAAATACGATGTAACATATACTGATATGAACAATGATATAACTTATGATAATAGTGAAGTTTCAAAGTATGGATGGAGAGTATTGAAGGTTGGAAATAAAAATGACGATGATTCATACAGTAATGTAAAATTAATTTCAAGTGGAGCTCCTGCAATATTTAGATACAGATATCTTCAAGGTTCTGGATTAGATCCATTTACATATGACCTGCTTGCTAATGATTCAGAGTGTGAGAGCCTTTATGAGTTAGGCTTGGATTCATATCCAATACAATATAAAGTTTCAGCTGGATTAGGATTATATAATCATTTTAAAATTATACCATTTACTATAGGTACAACATCAGAATGGAATTATGGATATAGTAAAGATTTACAGGATAAAAATCAAGATGGAAGTATAACTGGAGACGATTTTTTAATAAGTGGAAAAGCAGATGAGGTTCGTAATGTATTTCAAAATGAAATATCTGGCAATTATGATTTTACAAAAAGAGGATTTGAATTTTGGACTGCTACACCAGATGTCAATATTGGAAATTTAAGATATATTACTTCTACAGGAGGCGGGGGAATAACAGGACTTGGTTTTTATGCAATTCAACCAATAATATCATTAATTAGTACAGTCGAAGAAGATGATAATGGAAATTGGATAGTAAAATAGAAATAAAGAAGATGGTAAGCTAAGAATAATCTTTTTTTCTCTATCATTCCATTTCACTTTCTTTTCAAAATCTCTAGCTAAATTATCTTTTGCATTTTTTTATTATTTGTTTTACACTTGACAAAATATTAAATATTATGTTAAATTAAAAACAACAAATCGAATTATATTAAAGAACTTGAAACAAAGTATGTCATTTTTTCGCATACCTGTTTCGAAATGGCACCAAAAAAGATAAATAACCACATTCAGTCAAGAATTAAAATAATACTGATTGTGGTTATTATTGAATTAAATCAATTAACATAATTGTATCACATAATATTCAAAAAGTTTGTCGAAATTTGTTTTTGCTCTAAACTTTTTATAGACTTTTTTCGACATTTTTTCATTTGTAACATTACAAAATAATGTTACAAATGAAAAATTAAAAAAATTATTTACTTTTTTCTAAAATTTGCTATAATGAAATTATAATATATAAAACTTAAGAAAAGGAATATGCTTATGGATAATTTAGAAAAAAATGATGCTAATACACACAAAAATCAAATCTTAGAATATATTGAAACACCAAAAACGGATAAGCTTATTGATGAAGCTAATTTAAATCCACATCCTATTGAAAACATAACTCAAGATATTGATTTAACCAATAATGAAACAAATATAGATGATTCTTCAAAAAACACTATTTTAAGTAATGATTCTGAAACAGAAACAATTACTACAGAAAATGCCTCTACCACAAATTGTCTAGCTTTAACAATTAAAGAAGAACATAAATTAGTTGCTGTTAAAAATGTTTGCTTACATTCTTTAAAAGTCACTTGGAAAGTTGTTGCAAGTACAATTGCATTACATATTTTAAAATTATTTTTTTAAAAGCCCTTGGTTTTGTTATTTCCAAGAGCTTTTTTAATTTTGAAATACTAGATTTTTTAAATATTTTTTTATTCTATTGAAAACATTGATAATTTTATTTTCCTTTACCACAATTAATGATTTATTTATAAAACTCTGTTCTTTTTCTTTAATAAGTTCTTGCATAGTTTTAAAAAAATCTATATATAATACTTGAACTTCATTTGATCCAATATAATCTTTATAATTTAATAATTTAGTATTAAATTTTTTCAGTTGTTCCATACTTTTGATTCTTTTAAATTCTTTGTTAAAAAATGATGTCATAATTCTATTTTGTATATCAATATAAATATTTTTTATTAAATCAATATTCTCCTCGATTATACTTTTATCAGTGTTCTTTAGTATTTTATTATTTGATTCTAATATTTGTTCAAAACTGTTTTCTATTGCATTATATGTATCTTCACCTAATATATCGATTGTATCATATTTAAATTCATTATTTGAATTAATTGTACTATCTATTAATTTAGCCTCTCCAATTAAAAATGTAATTTGTTCAATTAGATTTGTAAGTATAGGGTAGTAATTTTTGCTTAATGTTGGAATTTTCATTCCATAAATATCAATTACTTTTGATTCACTATTTAAAACTCTTTGAACTATATACTGAACAGCTGCTTCATTTAGAGCTAATCCTTTTATTTTTGTTTCCATTACATCACATAATCCAAGTTGAAGAAGTTTCTCTTTTTTATTTCTGTATTCTTGAATTCTATGAATTACTTCATGTAAGACAAATTCATTTCTAACATCAAGTTTTATATCTTCGGAAATATACATTTTCCCATCTAAATATGAATAATTAACAGGAGATAAGTTCTTAGGTATTTTTGCTATATACATTTCAGTATGTTGTAATATATCAACAATCTTTAAGTAATCTAAATTATAGTCAGCAAGTTTTTCTACCATGACCATTGCTACTCCATTAGCAAATTCACATCTTTCTCTTATATTAACTTCTGAAATTGGTTCAATATTTAATTCTTTAAAATACTTGTTTATCTGCATATTATAAAGCCCTTTAGCTTAATGCTAAACTATCCTTTCAATATTTACTTCTATATATCATATTGTTTGTCATACACTGTTCTTCTTTATTATACACTACTTTTGTTACAAAAGCGTTAAATTTCTATTACTTTTTTGTTACAAAAAAAGTAGAAAGACTTTTCTCTTTCTACTTTTTTACTCATACTATTCTGTTGGTTCCTCACTTACTTCAGTGTCTGCAGTATCTGCAGTATTAGAACCTTTTTCAGTTACTTCTTTAGTTTCGGTGCTATTTGTATCTTCTTTTTCAGCAGCTACTTTTTCATCATATTTTTCTTCTGTCTCTTTAGTTTGGGTTTTGGTTTCTTCAAAGTTCTCTTTAACTTCTTCTTCATTTTTTACTTCTGCTTTATTTTCATTTTTTACTTCTGCCTTATTTTCATTTTTTACTTCTGCCTTATTTTCATTTTTTTCATTTGCTTCAGTCTCATTGTTAATTTCAGTTTTTACCTCATAAACTTCTTTTTTTGTTGTGTCATTTATATTTTCTTTATTTTTATTTGATGAATTTGAATTTTCGTCTTGATCTTTATTTTCCTCTAATGGCATTACTTCATTATATTTAACCATTTCATTAAATATCAATTCATTTTCATCTGAAATATTCATAGCTCTAGATAGCAATCTTCTTCCTGTTTGCGAGTTAGTAGCTCTTTCGGCATAGAATGCTATTGAAGTGTCTTTTGATGAAGTTACATGTGTTATATTATGTCCTTCAGAATCGGTTATTTTTGAATTCCATACATTTATATCCCAAACTATTTGTTTAGTTGAACTATTATAACTAAATCCATAGTCATTATTATTTACTTCATCCATTGATGTAAATGTGAATAGTTCATTATCTTTGTATTTAACAACAATTGGATATTCAGAAGAAACAACTAATTGCGTAGATACATCTATTTTTACAACACCATCATCAGTATCTAAATCTTTAGTTCCTATCTCATCTAAAATATTTGTAAAGTTTTCAACTAATTCAATAGCACTATTAGATGTATATACTTTATTATCTGAAGATAGCTGTGCTAATAGATTATATGCGTTACTTGATGAATCTGAAGCCTCTGCACCAAATCCAATTGAGTAAAAGTCTGCAGGTTCATTTTTAATACCGTTTTGACCATTAACAACTTTTGAAATATCTGTTGGTGAATTATTATCATAGTCAGATGGTTGACCATCTGATAATAATATTACTACATTTTTATTATTTGGTTGTGTTGTTTCTAATTGTTCAATTGTAGTTTGCGCTAAATCCATACCTGCTCTAATATGAGTTCCCATACCATTTTGATTATATAAAGGTTGCGTTGGATTCTTTTCTGGTAATGTAATATTATTTACCAAATTAATAAGTGACTTATAATTGTCTTTGTTAGCATTTCCTAATACTGATGTTCCTGTATATGGAACTGTTTCTTCAGTTTCACCTGCAATATAGTATGCTATTGTATTATAGTTATTATCTAAGTTATTACTGTCACTATAGTAATCATGATCATATCTATAATCATCATAATAATCTCTATTTAATTGATTTTGTGTTACAAATACTACATCATTTTTATGAATTGGATCTTTAGTATTAAATGTTATAACTGTTATAGTAGCTTTTGAATTAGTAGGTTTTCCATCTTCTTCATATATCTTTTTAATAAACTGTGTCACTGCATCTTTTGCAGCATTTATTCTTGATGTGGTTTTTCCATCACTACCAGTAACATCTTTATCTGCCATACTATATGATAAGTCCATTACAAGTACAATGTTAGCAGAATCTTTACCTGTTTCTCCAGGTTTAACTTCTGTTTTAGAAACATTTAGTTCATTAACTTCTACTGTACTACTGTCACTGTCTTCTCCTAAGTTTGATACCTTAACATTGTTTGTAAGTGTTTTTCCTATCATATTGTCATTTACTTTTACATTATATGTGATAATTTTTCCAGTTGGTGGAATTGAAATATTTGACCATATAATTTGTTTTCCATCTGATGAAATACTTCCTCCATCAGTAATACTTGAAGTGTCAACTGTTATTCCTTCTGGTAAAGTATCTGTAATTGTTGTTTCTTTTGCTGTTGAATTTTCATTAGTTACCTTTATTGTATAAGTAATTGTGTCTCCAACATTTGCTGTTGTTACAGAAGCTGTTTTTTCAATTTCTAAATTCTTAATTTTTTCATAATAGAAGTTAATGACATTTCCTGAGACTTCTATTGTAATTGTTGCGGTTGTTGGCTCAACTTTTTCATATCCTTCAATCTCAATTGCTTCTTCAGTTACTGTTGATTTATAAGTTTTTCCACCAACTTGTTTAGGTTCTTCTAATACTTTATTTGTGTCTTTTTCTAAATAATTAACAGTATAGCTTAAATCTGTTCTCTTATTGTAATAGACTTTAATTACCCCTTCATTTTCAATTTCTGTAGGAATCTCTGCAGGATTTGTATAATCAAATACATATCCATCGTATCTATCATCTGATGTATCAACATCTTTAACCTCTAAAGTATCGGGATCGTTTATCCATACTGTTTTTGTATAAGATAGTGTATCTCCTTCTACTAATTCATTATCTTTATAGTATTCAACTGTATATGATAAAGTTTTTGTTTGTGTTTCATCTTTAATATAATATACATTAATAACATTTTCAGTTTCATTTGCCTTTATAGTTAAAGGTGTATTTTCTATTTTTTCTAATTTATATCCTGTATATCTATTATCCTCGGCACTAATGTCTTCATTATTAATTACTGTACCCAATCTAGATTCTATTCTATCACTTGATTCTTTAAATTCGTATTCTGAATCATTTGAATCTTTTGTATAGTAATTAACTATATATGAATAGTTTTCTTTTACAGGAACTTCTGCACGGTCCTCATCTGTTATTGTTTTAGTTTCATCTGTTGGATCTGGGCACTCAGAAATAACAATATTTTTAACTACGAAGTTTCCGTCAACTTCTGTTATATCAGATTCTTCTACAACATGTGTAAATTCTAAAACTTTAACTTTTCCTGAGTTAATATTTAAAGTTTTTACTGTTGTTGATTTATTCATTGTTGTATCTGTTATAACTATGTCGTGTAGTGTTACATTTCCTGTATTTTCAACAGTAATTATATATCTAATTGTATCTCCAATTTCAGCCTTATCTTTACTTGTGTCTTCTAATGTTGCTGTTTTTTCAATATTATATCCTGGTGTTGCTTCTTCTACTTCTGTCTCTGCTGGATCACTTGGTTCGTCTTTTGCTGTTGCTATGTTGCTTAGTTTTACTTGATTATCTACATCTGTTTGTGTAACTTCATATTTTGCATATAATGTTTTTGTTTCTTTTACTGCTAATTCGCTTATTTCTGTTACTTTTGTTGTATATTCTTTATCTTCATATACATCTAATCCCATTGTAGATATTTCATTTCCATCTTTGTCTAATTTCTTTAATGTATCTGTTACTGCGATGTCTTTTATTGTTACATTTCCTTCATTTTTAATTGTTATTGTGTAGTTTACTGTTTCTCCAGCTTTTACATTGTTTGCTTTATCTGCTGTCTTTTCTACTGTTAATACTGGATTTTCTGGTTCTGGTGTTATTTCCTCTGTTGTTGGTACATCTCCTACATATACTGTATTTGTTATTACTTTTTGTGCATCTATGTCATCTTGTGTTACTGTATATGTTCCTGTAAATGTCTTTGTTTCTCCTACAGCTATTGTAACTGTTGTATCTAGATTTATCATCTCATCTTTTACTGTTAAATCTTTTAATGTTACATTTCCTGTATTTGTTACTGTTATTGTATATGTTACTGCATCTCCTGCTTTTACTTCTTTTTTGTCTGCTACTTTTGTTACTGTGTAGTCTTTGTTTTCTGGCTCTGGTGTTATTTCCTCTGTTGTTGTCTTATCTCCTACAGTAACTGTATTTGTTATTACTTTTTGTGCATCTATGTCATCTTGTGTTACTGTATATGTTCCTGTAAATGATGTTTCTGCATTTGGTGCTAATCCATTTACTTCTTCATGTAAATTGATCATTTCATCATCTACTTTTACATTGTTTAATGTTACATTTCCTGTATTCTTTACTGTTATTGTGTATGTTACGATGTCTCCTGCTTTTACTATCTTCTTATCAGCTACTTTTGTTACTGTGTAGTTTTTATTTTCTGGCTCTGGTGTTATATCCTCTGTTGTTGGTACATCTCCTACAGTAACTGTATTTGTTATTACTTTTTGTGCATCTATATCTTCTTGTGTTACTGTATATGTTCCTGTAAATTCTTTTACTTCTCCTACAGCTAATGTAACTGTTGTATCTAGTTTTATCATTTCATCTTTTACTGTTAAATCTTTTAATGTTACATTTCCTGTATTTGTTACTGTTATTGTGTATGTTAC
>ODAJ014769350.1_pt1 | contig 18596 bp, 16 predicted proteins | sample 1539241 | NCBI WGS metagenome assembly ODAJ01 (sample SAMN02144231, study PRJEB22623) | gut metagenome | biome: sheep rumen | host: Ovis aries | place: New Zealand | reverse complement strand
GACCATTTATGCATTGGTAAGACTTCGCACGTATTGCTCCATGCGGGACGCGCTGGCATACGTGATTTCCATTTTCTCATGGCTCCTTTTCGTAGTAAAGCTTTGCTTGCAGTAGATGGGAGAGCCCTTTTCTGGCTCATTTTCCTCCTTTCCCACAACTGCAAGTCATCTCTGCCACAAGTGAGCCGCAGTCGTGATGTAATTTGGTGGGCGTCAAAAATCCCCCTTCTCAAATTACATCACGAGGCGAAACTTGCTCTTGGCAAGTTTTGGCCGCAGAACGGAAAGGCAAAAACGAATAAGTGTGGTACTAGGCGAATCTTGCTCTCAGCAAGTTTCAAGGCGCTTTGATAAAAAACTTCGTTTTTTCTTTTCTCGTCCGCAGAAAAAATCAAAAAATCTCTGTACAGAATTACTTCGATCCAAAGTTTTTCTCGCTACTTTCTCACGCGAACTATTGCTTTGTGTGATTTTCTGAGTATAATAAATATTGAAATGTGTGATTCATGCCGCAGCCAACATATTGAATTGTGCGAAAACTCTGGGCGTTGATTCTCTTGAAAAGTGCGGAGGTGCGTTATGTTATATCGGAAGATCCAGCCATATATTGAAAGCTACTTGAAGTTAGACTCCAATAAGGTGTTGATTATCGACGGCGCACGGCAGATCGGCAAGACCTTTATCATCCGTCACGTCGGGCAGCAGCTTTTTGAAAACTACATCGAGCTGAACTTCGCGGAGGACCAGAACGGCCCCCGCGTGTTTGAGTCCGTCCGCACAGTCAAGGACTTTTATTTCCAGGTCAGCACCATCGCCGGCGAAAAAATGGGCGAGAAGAAAAACACGCTGATCTTCCTCGATGAGATCCAGGCCTACCCCCACCTGCTGACCATGCTCAAGTTCCTGAAGCAGGACGACAAGTTCACCTACATCGCCAGCGGATCTTTGCTCGGCGTGACCTTGAAGAAGACGAGCTCGATCCCCATCGGCAGCATCGAGGTCAAGCGCATGTTCCCGCTGGACTTTGAAGAGTTCCTTCTTGCAAACGGGTTCAACCGCTTTGCGATCGACACGATGCGCGAGAAGTTTCTCTCCGGTGAGAGTCTGGACGTTGCCACGCATGAGAAGGTCATGGATCTTTTCAAGAAATATCTGCTGATCGGCGGGCTACCCGACGCCGTGAACTCCTTTATTGCCGATACCAACATCGTAAAGGTGCGAACGATCCATCACGATATACGCGCGTTCTACGCCGATGATGCGTCGAAGTATGAAGCGGACAACAACCGGAAGCTGAAGATCCGCAGGATCTATGACATGATCCCCTCCAATCTGGAGAGCAAGAAGAAGCGCGTGGTTTTTCAGGATATCGAGGACAAACGCGGCAAGCGTTTCTCCGATTATCAGGATGAGTTTGAATATCTGATCTCCGCCGGTATCGTCCTGGACGTGAACGCGATCTCCACGTCGGTGTTCCCGCTTACGCAGGCGGTCGGCAAGAATCTGCTGAAACTCTATCTGAACGACGTGGGGCTTTTGACCGACGTTCTGTACGGCAGCAATATCCGCGCGATCCTGGACGACGAGACCGGGATCAATCTCGGCTCCGTGTATGAAAGCGTGGTGGCCCAGGAGCTGGCCGCTCACGGCTGCAAGCTGTTTTATTACGATAATCGCAACAAAGGCGAGGTCGATTATCTGATCGACGATTACGACAGTCTGTCCGCCGTCCCTATTGAGGTCAAGTCCGGAAAGGATTACACCATCCACAGCGCCCTGAGCGCTTTCGTGAAAAACGAGGATTATCATGTGAAGAAGGCCTACGTGCTGTCCAACACCCGCGAGATTACGACGAGCGGAAAGATCACGTATATCCCGATTTACGATGTGATGTTTTTGGGAAGCAATCCCGGCGATGGTAGACTATTATGAGACCGCGCATTATGTTTTCGTGCACGGCTGGATTCCCTGCATTCAGGAACGCGACGGCAGCTACAGCCATCGCTCCGACTGGCGTGAGGCCACACCCGAGGAGTGGCGCCGTTCGCGGTGGTGTAACGGGATGGACGCGGCGCAGGCCTGCACGGAAGAGAAGACGATCCTCTGCGGCCACTGGCATTGCTCCTACGGCCACGCGCGGTATGAACACAAAGGCTCCGAGTTCGGGCCGGACGCGGATTTCAGCCCCTATTACGGACCTGGCGTGATCGCGCTGGACGCCTGCACCGCGTACAGCGGGAAGATCAATATCCTGACGCTTGAAGATTAATGTACCCATGAGAAGTACGGAATGGGAGGAGTTGCTGATATGAGCATTGCTGTGAATCATGCCGTCCTGGCCAAGGGCTGGGAGCGGTTTACGATCATGCACAAGGATCGCAAGGTCGCGGCCATCCGCGAGGACGGCACCTGCACGATCTATGCCCCGTCCTTCATGCCCTACAATCTCTATCTGGAGACGGCAAATGATCTGGACACGCGGCTCAACAACCTGAACAATTTCTACTATTGGTGTTCCTCCCGCGTCCTGACATTGGATCGCAGATTTGCCAAGGAGATCCTCAACAGCATCGGAGCCAAGCAGGCCGTAACGGATCGTGACCGCGCCGCCATCGCCATTTCTTATCACGGACTGAGCCTGACCGACGTGTATTGGATCAAGTTCAACCGGGAGAACGTCAGTTTCGCCGACCTCAGCCTGTTCCGGCATTCCCTGTCCGGGGCCTTCGCCGACGTCAGTCTGAACGGCCGCTCTCTTACCGTTCAAAACGCGGAGCTGCTGAAGCCCAACGACGCGGCCGGGGACATTGGGACCCAGGGCGTCGCACCGAAGGCGTGGATTCGGGAGGACGGAACCTTCTATCTCCTGAAGAACGGCGATGAGCGCGACGTAAAGGCCGAGCTGCTGGCCTCGAAGATCGCGCGCTGTTTCCGGGCAGAGAGTGTGGCCTATGAGCCGTCCACCTTCGAGAACAAACTGGTTTCCCGGAGCCGCATCATCACGTCCGAGGGCGAGAGCCTCGTCTCCATGGAGGCGGTGGACGTGTACTGCGTCAATCATGGGCTGGATCGGGACGCCTTCGTGCTGAAGAAGGACGCCTATGCCTACCACATGATGAACCTGATCGACTATCTGGTTGGCAACACCGACCGGCACTGGGGCAACTGGGGCTTCCTGGTCAGCAACAATACGAACAGGCTGGAAAAGCTCTACCCCCTGATGGACTTCAACAAGTCCTTCCTGGCCTATGACACGATCGACGGCGCCCGCTGCCAGACAAGCAGCCGGAAGCTCTCCCAGCGTGAGGCGGCCATCGAGTCCGTTCGCGCCGTGGGGCTGAATCAGATCGCGGAGATCAAACCGGAGTGGTTTGAAGATCAGGCCACACGGGATATGTTCTTCCGGCGACTTGACGCGGTTAAGGAAGAAGTTCAGGTTCACTGAATTGTTGATCGGATGGCTTGTTCAAGCTATAACTGCTTGTACACACAAAAGGCACCCGGGGAACTGTTTATATCCACGTTCCCTAGGTGCCTGATCGTTGCGGGCTGTATGTTATCCTATATCAGTGATACCGGTCACTTTTCCTGTTTCTTAATCCACTCCGCGATCCTCCGCGGCATCTGGATGACAATAATATATGGCGCGTTGCAAAATGCAAAAAACGCACAAATATGCCCTGACGCAGGTGAAGGGCTTGCTCCTCCCGCGCGGGAAGAAGAACTGCGTAAAAAAGTGAGGCGAATTCGATCATTTCTACGAATTCGCCTCACTTTTTAAGAATAAAGCACCTGAGCGCCGGGAGGTGCAAGCCCCTCCCCTGCGGAGTTTAATCCGCGCGTATTTGCGTTTTGCAGCGCGCCCGATGCTTTCGTTCTATGACACGATGAATACCAGCGCGGAAGCAATCAGAAACTGTCCGGCGTAATAGCTGATGTAGTTGAGCGCAAGGTCGACCGGGCGCTCCCTGCCTGTGCCGAAGTAAGTGCCGCTGAGGATCAGATCGGAGATCGCAAAGAACACGCCGCCGATGAAGATCAGGTTCAAGGGTGTGTTTTTCCAGCCGTAATAAAGCGCCAGGCTTCCGGCAAGCAGCACCATGGCGAACAGGAGCACACCGTAGGCGATCACGACCGGCTTGAACTTTCCGTAATTCAGCTTCATCGGCTTCTCCAGAACAGCATTTCCGACGCTCAGTACAAGGGCGAGCAGGACCGGAACAATAGCCGTCATGGGTCTGCCTGCGGGATAGAAGGTCAGCAGCATGCCGATGATATACAGGATGTGGCCGACACCGAAGATGCAAAAGCCCGCGTATGTGAAAGGCTCATCTTTTTCGGGGAATACATATTTGAGATCCAGCCAGATATCTCCCAGCAGGCCGCACAGCAGGCCAAGCACCACGAAGGGGCAGAGCAGGCCGGCGTTTCCTTTCGACGCGGTGAGCCAGGCCCCGTATACGCCGACCGTGATGAACAACATGGACACGGCGGCCTTTAACAGCAGCGCCTTAACCGAATAAGCCCTGATCTTCTCCCGGATATACAGAAGCAGCAGCACCGTGCCGCACACAAGTAACAGAGGATATAGCATATCAGCGCCTCCTTTTCAGCTGATCCCGACTGCTCTTTGCCGCATCTTCTCGTATTCGCGCTTCAACAAACTGTCTGACACTCCCCGCCCCTGTCGGGGCGGCTGCTTTTTGCTCTGGGCAGGACGCCGCACTTATTTGATTGCAATGGCGGTGATCGTCATCACCATGAAGTAAAACTCGGGCTTGAGGAACACGTCCTCCAGCGACTCCAGATCCTCCAGCATCTGCTCATGCCGGCGCTGAAACTCGGAATTCTCCGGGTCGCTGTCCAACTGCCGCTTGGTGTAGTCCGCGCGGAATTTGAAGTAGTAGCGGAACATGACCTCGCGCTCGTCGGCCGAGAGGCCGACTGTGTCGTTCTCCACGTAGTTCATTTTGATATCGCTGAAGCCCACGCTCCGCAGCAGCGAATAGAACTTGCGCGCGTGGAAACGGTCGCTGATGTTCCGGGTCTCGATGCTCTCGTCGATGATTTTTTCGACGAGTCCGTTGTCCCCGTAGGCGATCTGCGCGCCGTCGTCCACGCCGCGCAGGATGATCGCGCCCCCCTTGTTGAGAAAGCGGCGGATTTTTCGCAGTGAGCGCTCGGGCTGGCGCAGATGGTGGATCGTGAGCGCGGAGAAAACAAGGTCGAAGCCCTCGATCCCCAGCTCGTCCATCAGCTCCTCCATCCGATCCTCGAAGTCAGGCGCTTCGATATTCATCCACCGGTAGCGGAACACGCCGTGGTCCTCCGCCGCGTCCATGAGCTTTTGGTTGATATCCACGCCGAGCACCAGGTCAAAGCCGAATTCCGGCCGAAAGCGGCTCTCGGTAACATAGCCGTCGGCACAGCCCAGATCAAGGCCGACCAGATGCTCCTTCTTGTTCATCCGCCGCAGCGCATAGATAAAGGAATCCCTGTCGCTCTCCTCGCTGTACTGCGACTGGATGCGAAGGCGACGGCGCTCCGAGGCCTTGTCGGAATGATAGCTCGACTCGGTGCGCTGTTTGAGATAGTCGGCGTGGCGCTGGGCGGCGCTGCGCGGCTCCTCCTGCTGCGCCTGGCCGGGAAGCGGGGACGCGGGGCGGGGCTGTTCCTGCTCGAAGGACTTTTCCACCGCGCGGTCGAGCTCGTTATAGCCGAGCACGGCCAGCCAGCCGGTCAGGCAGTCAAACACGAGGCGCGCCTCGTTCTCCCCGCACACGGCGGCGCCGCCGTGGGTGAGCCGGTTGCGCAGATCCACGATATAGTCCAGAGAGATGCTTTTCAGAAGGCCGAAATCCTTCCCGGTAAAGCGCGACCATTTTTCCAGCAGGCGGCAGCGCTTCATCGCGGCGACCAGCTGGCCGAAGCCGAAGTCGGCAAAGCCCTTGGTGCCTCTCCCGATGTCCGATTCCGCCTCCAGCAGCTCGCTGCGGTCGGAGAAGGGCAGCTCGGCCAGCGCCTGGCGGAAAATGCTCTTGAGCACATCCTCCATGATGCCGCAGCTCTCCTTGATTGCCGAGTCGTAATATCCCATGCGAATAAAATTGCGGATCTTCTCCAGCTGATTGTATTCATATTCTCCGGACATAGCGCTTTTCTCCTCTCCGCGCAGGCTGTATTCAGCATACCACAATTCAGGACCCGGCACAATGATAAAATTGACAGCGCGGGGGCAGGCGCTTATAATACAGTTGATTATCAACCGGAGGTGAGCGCATGGAACCGACCGCCCTGGCCGACCAGTCCACCTGTCTCTGCTTCTGCTTTCGCTTTGATCCCCGGGCCGTTGACTACAATCACCCGGACATTCCCTTTACGAAGAGCAACGGCAAGCAGGCGCAGATGTGGAAGCCGGAAAAGCTGCATACCTACCATCTCAAAAGGCGCTGCGCCGATATGCTCTCGGGCGACGAGGCGGAGGGCACTGTCGGCCGCCTGTACACGCTCGACGACAGCCTGCGGCGCGACCTGGGTCTGCCGGAGGCCCGCACGCAGGCCTTCCTGCGCTGCCGGGGACGGCAGGACGATCTGCCGCTGCGCCTCCGGCAGCTTCGCCTGGCGCTCTTCTACACCGGGATCGGTATCGTCGAATTCCAGCTCTCCTGCACGGGCGGCTGGGAGGACGTGCTGGACATGAATTACTTCCTCTCCGAGGTGAAAAGCGACTCCAACCAGATCCTCTTCCGCCAGAAGCTCGGAAAGGACGAGACGCAGGAGCGCTCCTTCCGTCTGGTGGAGAAGCTGGAGCAGCTGCTCGCGCCGCTGGGCGAGATCGAGGATTTTGACACGCGGGCGGGTCTGCGCTTCATCGACAACAAGCCCCTCGTTTTCAGCTATCTGCTCTTTGACCGCTTTCCGGAGGACATGGGGCGGGTGCTTTTCAGCCTGCGCACGAACTTCAAAAGTTCGTATAAGATGCCGCAGCAGGAGCTGTCCCTCGAGGGAAATCCCGCGATCCTGCACCCCTTTGACAACCTCTACTGGGGCTTTTCCCTCAACGGCGCGGTCTGCTGCGCCGCGCTGACCGGGGATCGCTCCACGGACACCTTCTTCCGGGAGACCTTCCCGCACAATCTGCACATCACCTATCAGCAGCTGTACCTGCTGCGGCTGCACCAGCGCTTTATGATCCAGGATCTGGAGGACCGCTTCTCCGCCGCCGGCAAAGCCCTGACAGGCGCGAAGGATGAGGACGTCGAGGCCGTGTACCGCGCCGCCGAGGCGCTGAAGGCGGAGGCCGCGGAGTTCCGGCTGCGCTGCTCCTTCCGGGAGCCGGCCTCGGTGGAGCACATCAACCGCTTTGACGCGGCGCTCGCCGGAGACATGCAGCTGGAGAAGAACTATGAAGGGCTGAAAAACAGCCTGCTTCTGCTGGAGCAGCTGAGCAGCAGCGCGCGGGACCGGCTGCGCCGCCGCGCGGAGACGGTCGAAAAGATCCGGCTCGTCAAGCGGGAGCGGATCATCTATCTGGCCACCGCGCTCTGGAGCATGGTGCTGCTGTTTCAAAGCGCCTGTCAGATCATGGACCGGCTGCTGGGGCGCAGCCTCAGCGTGACCGAGCCCCTGGTCGCGATCCCGCTGATCATCGCCGTCGCTCCGGCGGTGAAGCTGCTGCTGGATTTCCGCGCCCGCGGCGCCGAGCTCAGGCGGCTGCAGGAGCAGGTCCGTACTGAGTCCGAGCCTGTTGAGGCCGCACGCTGAAACAAAATACAGATCGCGCCCCCCGCGAACATCCGCGGGGGGCGCGTTGCTGATTCATGCCGCGAGCAGGCGGATCAGATGCAGCAGCAGACAGCAGAACACGCCGCAGGCGGTCGGCAGGGCCGCCGCGACAAGCACCCACTTCCAGCGCCCCGTCTCCTTTTTGACCGTCAGCAGCGTCGTCGAGCAGGGCCAGTGAAACAGGGAAAACAGCATCACCGCACCCGCCGTCCAGGCCGTCCAGCCCTGTGAGGCGAGGATCGCGCCGAGCTCGGAGGCCGAGGACGGCTCGCTGAGGCTCCCGGCCGCGCTGTAGATCATCAAAATCACCGGCAGCACGATCTCGTTGGCGGGCAGCCCGAGCAGAAAGCCCAGCAGGATCGCCCCGTCGAGCCCCAGCAGCAGCCCGACGGGGTCGAGCGCGCGGGCAAGCAGCGTCAGCAGGCTCTCGCCGCCGATCGTCCAGTGTCCCAGCAGCCAGAGAAGTGCCCCTGCCGGGGCGGCCACCGCCGCCGCGCGTCCGAGCACGAACAGCGTCCGGTCCAGCAGCGAGCGCACGAGCACCCGCCCGATCTGCGGCATCCGGTAGGGCGGCAGCTCCAGCACGAAGGCGGAGGCTTTTCCGCGCAGCAGTGTGCGGCTGAGCAGCGCCGTCGCCGCAAAGCTCATCCCCAGACTCAGCGAAAGCAGCCCCGCGACCCAGCACGCCGTCAGCAGGCTGCGTCCCGCTCCGGCAGAGCCCGCGAGGAACAGGCCGCTGAGCGCGATGAGCGTCGGGAAGCGCCCGTTGCAGGGCACGAGGGAATTGGTCAGCACCGCCAGCAGCCGCTCGCGCTCGCTGTCGATGATGCGGCAGCCCGTGACCCCCGCGGCGTTGCAGCCGAGGCCCATCATCATGCACAGGCTCTGCTTGCCGCAGGCCTGACAGGCCTCGAAAGGGCGGTCGAGATTATAGGCCACGCGCGGCAAATAGCCCGCGTCCTCCAGCAGCGCGAAGAGCGGGAAAAAGATCGCCATCGGCGGCAGCATCACCGACACCACCCAGGCCGTCACCCGCCACGCGCCCTCGCAGAGAAGGCCGCGCAGCCACGCGGGCGCGCCGATGGCCGCCAGGATCGCCGAGAGCCGCCCCTCCAGGGAAAACAGCAGCGCCGAGAGCCAGCGGGACGGGATATTGGCGCCCACGATGCTCAGCCAGAAGACCAGCGCCAGCAGCAACAGCATCAGCGGCCAGGCAAGATAACGCCCGGTCAGCACGCGGTCAAGGAGCCGGTCGCGCCGATCGTCGGCGTAGCGGGGGGTGCACACGCCCTCGCACAGCGCCTCGGCCGCCCGGCAGAGCGCCTCGGCGCAGCAGTCCTCTCCCCCGCCGCCTTCGCACACAGCGCCGGGCAGCGGCAGCGCCGCACCCTCGGGATAGGCTACGCGGTAGGGCTGCGGCGCCTCGCCGTCGATCAGGCGGTCGAGCGCGTCCAGCAGCTGTCGGCGGCTGCTTTTTTTGTGCGCCGAAACGCCGATCACCGGCACGCCGAGGCGCTCTTCGAGCTTTTTCAGATCCAGCGTCATCCCGCGCCGCGCCGCCTCGTCCATCAGATTGACGCACAGCAGCACCCGGTCGCACAGCTCCGTCACCTGCAGCGCCAGATTGAGGTTTCGCTCCAGGCTGCAGGCGTCGCAGACCACGACCACCGCCTCCGCGCGCCCCTCGCGCAGGAAATCCCGCGCGATGCGCTCCTCCTCGGAGCGGGCCAGCAGCGAGTAGGTGCCGGGGAGATCGGTGAAGAGATAGTCGTGCCGGGCGCTGCGGCAGCGCCCGCTCGTCAGCGCCACGGTCTTGCCCGGCCAGTTGCCGGTGTGCTGCCGCAGCCCGGTCAGGCGGTTGAAGAGCGAGCTCTTTCCGACATTCGGGTTGCCCGCGAGCGCCACGCACACCGCGCCATGCACAGCATCTCCCTCCACCCGCACGCCGCGGCTCTCCGCGCTGCGCAGTGCGAGCACCGTACCGCGCACGCGGTAGGCGCGCGGGCCGCCGCCCGGGCTTTCGCCGAGACAGCAGATCTCCGTTCCGGGCACAAGCCCCAGATCCAGCAGCCTGCGCCTCAGCTCGCGCTCCCCGCCGAGCGCCGTAATGCGCGCGCTCTCGCCCACCGGCAGCTCAAGCAGGCTGAAGCTCTCCTTTTTCACGGCACGCACCTCCTCCGCGCCCTATTCTATTCCGTCCGCCGCCCTGTGGTTCCCGTTGACAAGCGGGGCTCGACGGTGGTACGATATGGACAGACAAAACCGGGAGGATGACGCGCCGTGTTTACGTTCAATCACTTCAATTTCAACGTTCTTGACCTGCAGCGAAGCCTCCGCTTCTATGACGAGGCGCTCGGGCTGCGCCCCGTGCGCGAGCGCCGGACGGACAGCTATCAGCTCGTCTATCTCGGCGACGGCGTCAGCGATTTCACGCTGGAGCTGACCTGGCTTTTCGACCGCAGCGAGCCCTATGATCTGGGCGAGCAGGAATTTCATCTGGCGATGACCGCCTCCGACTATGAGGCCGCGTATGCCCGGCATCAGGCGATGGGATGCGTGGCACAGGCCGACAGCGGGCGTTTTTATTTCATCGAAGATCCGGACGGTTACTGGATCGAAATACTGAGGGGGTAAGACCATGGACATCGCGCTCAATGAATTTGAGTTGGCCGCCGAGCGGCTCAAGCCGATCCTGCACCACACGGAGCTGGATCTCTCGTCCACCTTCTCCGCCATGACCGGCGGACGCATCTATCTCAAATGCGAAAACCGTCAGAAAACCGGTTCCTTCAAGATCCGCGGCGCGAGCAACAAGCTGGCCGCGATGATCGAGCGCGGCGAGCGCCGCCCCGTGGTGGCCTCCTCCGCCGGCAACCACGCGCAGGGCGTGGCCTGCTCCGCCGCAAAGTTCCACGTTCCCGCCACGATCGTCATGCCGAAGGCGGCGCCGATCGCCAAGGTGCAGGCCACCGAGGGCTACGGCGCGAAGGTCGTGCTCGCGGGCGACTGCTATGACGACGCCTATGCCGAGGCCATGCGCATCTGCGAGGAGGAGGGCGCGGCCTTCCTGCATCCCTATGACGACCTCGAGGTGATCGCCGGGCAGGGCACGCTGGGTCTGGAGATCCTCTCCGACCTGCCCTACGCGGACATGATCATCGTCCCCGCCGGCGGCGGCGGGCTGCTGGCCGGGGTCGCGGCGGCGGTCAAGCAGATCAACCCCCGCATCCAGGTCTGCGGCGTGCAGGCCGAGGGCGCGCCCGCCATCGCGCGCAGCTTCCAGGCCAAGGAGCGCGTCTGCACCGATTCCGTCTCCACCATCGCCGACGGCATCGCCGTGCGCAGCCCCGGCGAGATCACCGTTCCGCTCATCAACCGCTATGCCGACGACGTCGTCACCGTCTCCGACCAGGAGATCGCCAACGCCATATTGCTGCTCATCGAGCGCTGCAAGCAGGTGGTCGAGCCCGCGGGAGCCACGCCGCTGGCCGCCATGCTCTCCGGCAAGCTCGATGTGAAGGGCAAGCGCGTCGTCGCGGTCATGTCCGGCGGCAACATCGACGTCAGCTTCATCCAGAGCATCATTGAGCTCGGTCTCGTGGCCCGGCACCGCCGCGTCAAGTTCAGCGTGCGGCTGATCGACCGGCCGGGCAGCCTGGTGCAGCTGCTGAACATCATCTCCTCCGCCGGTGCCAACATCCTCAGCGTGCAGCACGACCGCCTGCGCGCCGGGCTCAACCCGAACGAGACCTCGGTCTATATCTCCTGCGAGGTGGGCGGCGAAGCCCACGGGCTCGCGGTCGAGGAGGCCGTGCGCCAGCAGGGCTATGCGGTCGAAGTCGAAGTTTAGTTTTTAGTTTTTAGTTTTTAGTTTTTAGAAGAACGGAGGTTTTCAGCATGAAAGTGATCTCTACCGACAAGGCGCCCGCCGCGATCGGGCCCTATTCCCAGGCCCGCGTGGTCGGCAATCTGATCTTCGCGTCTGGGCAGATCCCCATCATTCCCGAAACCGGCGCGCTCGCCGAAGGGCTGGAGGCCCAGGCCGAGCAGGTGTTCACCAACATCGCCCATCTTCTTGAGGCGGCAAACAGCGACATGGGCCACGTGGTCAAGACCACGGTGTTCATCAAGGACATGAACGACTTCGGCGCCATCAACGCGATCTACGCCCGCCATTTTCAGGAGCCCTTCCCCGCCCGCTCCTGCGTCGAGGTGGCGCGTCTTCCGAAGGACGTGCTGCTTGAGTGCGAGGTCATCGCCGTTGTGAAAGAGTAAAAAAAGAAAAAACATGAAAAAGCCCGTCCGAAAGGACGGGCTTTTTCGATTGCGCTCCGGCTGTTTATCCCAGACGCAGACTGTCGATCCAGTTTTTGAGCTCGCTCTCGGAAGCTCTGGCCGAAAAACGCCTGCCGGGCAGAACGCGCGCGCCCTTTGCCAGCTTCTCGATGCGGCCCTGGCCTTCGCCGAGCTGGCTTCCGCCGGAGGTGAAGAAGGGGACGACGGTCTTGCCGGAGAAGTCGTAGGCGTCGAGGAAGCTGTCGATGATGCTGGGCTCGCGGTACCACCAGATCGGAAAGCCCAGGAAGATGACGTCGGCCTGCGCAACAGGGGCGTCGGTATCGGCCAGCGCGGGGCGGCAGTTCTGGTCCTGCATCTCCACGGTGCTGCGGGACTTCTTGTCCATCCAGTTCAGGTCGCCGCGCTCATAGGGTACGGCGGGCTTGATGTCGTAAAGCGCCGCGTCGGCCGCGGCGGCGAGGGTCTTTGCCAGCCTGGCGGTGCTGCCGCTGGCGGAAAAGCAGGCAACCAGTTGATTCATTCTGAACGCTCCTATATTATTTTAGTTTTTGATAATCGTCCTCGGAGACCAGCTCGAGCCACTCGTTGGAGGCGTTTTCACCGCCGACCTCGATCGCCAGATGTGAAAACCAGCTGTCGCAGGCCGCGCCGTGCCAGTGCTTGACATTGGCCGGGATGTTGACGACCGTGCCCGGCGTCATCTCGACGGGCTCCCTGCCCCACTCCTGATACCAGCCGCGGCCGCCGACGCAGAGGAGCATCTGCCCGCCGCCCGCCGTGGCGTGGTGGATGTGCCAGTTGTTGCGGCAGCCGGGCTCGAAGGTCACGTTAAAGACCGGTATCTGCGCGGTGGAGACAGGAGCGAGATAGCTCTGCCCCACGAAGAACTGCCCATAGGGATTTTCCTCCCCGATCGGGAAGAAGATCGTGTTCTGATAGGCGTCCTTTTCCGTCCGGACGGGCGTCTCCTCGTTCCAGATCTCCTTCGCCTGCCGGAACACCGCCCAGCCCTTGGGCCAGCCCACATACATCGTGGCGTGGGTGATGACGGCGGCGATCTCCGCCTTCGTCACGCCATGCTTTTTGGCGTTGAGCAGGTGATAGCCCAGAGACGAATCGGTGACGCCCGAGGCCATCAGGGAGACGACGGTGATGATGCATTTGGTCTTGAGGTCGATGGCCTCCGCGTTCCAAACCTCGCCGAAGAGCACGTCGTCGTTGAGATGGGCAAACATCGGCGCGAAATCTCCGAGCTGATCCCGCCCGGCGGTCTGTGTGATTTTTTCGCTCATGCTTCTGACTCCTTATCTGATAAACTTCATATCCTGTTCCGGGAGCCCGTCTTCGTCGGAGACGAAGCGCTCCACCTTCATGTGCAGGTCGTATTTCTCCCGCAGCGCCGCGATCCTCCCCATCATGGGCGAGGCGTGGTGCGCGTCGATGGCCGCCTGGTCGCGCCACTGGTCGATCAGCAGCAGGTTCTCGGGATCGTCCATCGGGAAAAAATACTCATAGCGCAAATTGCCCTCTTCGGCGCGGACGGCAGCCGCCGTGCCGCTGCGGACCATTTCCTCCGCGAAAGCGCGGGCCGAACCGTTTGTGCCGGTATAGTAGATATTTACCGTGATCATTGCAGGCCTCCCAAAGCAGGAGACGGCATGACCTTTTTGTCATGCCGTCTCTGTAAAACTCACTCAAACAGTTTGGTCGGGCATTATTATGCTTCATTCCTCATCTTCGGGGAACAGGGACTGGAATTTCCGGAAATCGACCGGCTCGGCGCGCAGGTTTTTGATGAAGAAGGCGTTGACGAGATAGGGGATGTTCCCCTGCTCGCGCTCCTCCGCCTCGCGGCGGACGCTGAGATAGGTCTTGTCCGCTTCGGTGTAGAAGCGCAGGCGGTAGTCGGCCTCCACATTCTCGCGCCGGAAGCGGATGAGCCCCTCCCCGGCCGGATAAGTGAAATCGACGACCTTCTGCTCCGGCAGCGACGAAAGGGCCGAGAGCAGCTCGGCCTCCGTTCCGGGCAGTACAAAGTAATAGGTGCGCATCCCCTCGTCGAAATTCAGCACCTTTTTGCGGATCTGATAATCGTCCATGATCGGCTTCATCACGGCGAGCATGGCGATCACAACGCCGACGATGGCGGCGATGACAAGCAATGTGGTTTCCACAGGCATTCCTCCGTTCTGTTTATCTTTCGGTCACGCGCAGCTGCGTATGGCCTCCCTCGTCCTCATAGACCTCGACGGTATAGCGATACTCCGCATCGCCGTCCCGGATCACAAAGTCCGCAGCGCCGAAGCGCGTGGCCCGGACATAAAGCATGGAATCGTCGCCGGAGCGTTCCACCGTGACGCTGATATCCTGTCCCTCGTCCATGACGACGACGGCGTTTTCCGTGAGGGGAGGATCATCCGGCAGGGATATGCTCGCGCTGACGTCCGTCCTCCCGCTGCCGATCAGCACGATGATCGCAGCCGCCAGCGGTACCGCAAGCCCGGCGAGCTTTTTGATCCCCGGCATGAACGCGGCAGCGTAAAGCCCGATCTGCGCCAGGCAGAACAGCGCCGTCACCAGCAGATGCGGGAAATGGCGCAGGCAGCGCAGCGCGCTCTGACAGGCGGTCATGCCGAGATAGGCCAGGATCGGCGCGAGGATCAGCACGCTCAGCCAGTTCCTCTTCGTGATATACCAGCCGACATAGGCGGCCGGAAAGGTCAGCAGGGTCAGGATGAACCAGAAGCGGTAATACCCGAACAAGCCCCAGCCCTGCCAGGAAAAGGGCACCTGAAAGAGATAAATGAGCGGCTGGCTGACAAGGAAGAACACAAAGGTCTTGCACGCCGATTCCAGGGGCTTTTTGCAGTTTGCCATGATGAGGATGGCAAAGAAGATCCAGGCTTCAAACTGCACGCCCATCAGCTCAAAGGAGCTGTCCTTGAAGACAGGCACGACCAGGAAGACCGCGGTCAGCACCGCCGTGCCCACGGCCAGCAGCAGCACCGCGCCCCAGCTCATATTCAGTCCGCCGTACAGTCGGCGGATCCATGCGCCGCCTTTGTTTTTTTCATTCTGCTCCAAGCTGTGACCGCCTCCTTCCCCTGCGCTCCTGTCATGATATCTTACCACAATCCCGCTTCCGTATCAAGGCCGAACGACGCCGGGTATCACAGTTTACCGGGATCGACGGTCAGTCTCCCGTCCTCCAGCTCGATCCGCAGAAGCTTCTCTCCCGCCGGGAAGCGGCAGCGAAGACTGCGGAAGCACTCGGTCTGCGGGTCGAGCGCATAGCCTTTTCCGTCGGGCCGCAGGCCGACGAAATAGCGCGCCAGCAGATAGATGGGACTTGCCGCCCAGGCATGGCACAGGGATTTGCCGAAGGGGTCGCCGTACATTTCGTACTGCTGCTCCAGGGGCTTGGCCGGGTCGAATTCCTCCCAGAAGGTCACGGCCCCGAGTCTGAGCATCCCGCCCCAGTAGGCCTTGATCTCCCGCAGCACTTCATTCAGATAGCCCAGGCGGCACAGCGCCTCCAGCTCAAAGAAGCGGAAATATGGCGTGGTGATGGCGGGGATCGCGTCGTTGAAGAGGACGCTCTGCGCGAGCAGCTGTTTGCGCTCCGCGTCCGCGATGTCAAAGAGAATGGCGAAGATATTGGCGTGGCGGGTGACATGGCGCTTGCCGGAGGTGAAGGAGTCGATATAGGCGGCTTTTTCCGCGTCCCAGTAGCAGCGCTCGAGCTGCCGCAGCAGCGCCTCGCGCTCGCGCGCGTAGCTCTCCCGCTTATCTGCCGGGGCAAAGCGCGTCATGACCCGCAGCGCCTCCGCCAGCAGCATCTGTTCGGCGCAGAGCGGGCCGTCGCGGTCGAAGTCCGCCCAGTCGATGAACACCCAGTCGCGTTTTCTTCCCACGACGAAGCCGTGCTCCTCCCGCTGCGACAGCAGCAGAGCCGTCAGGCTCTCCATCTTCGGCCAGAGGAAGTCGACAAAGTCCCGGTCGCCGTAGCTGTCGAAATAGACCTCCACGCTCAGGATCCACAGCATCGAGTAGTCGAGGATCGTGTTGACGTGCGTGGTAACGGGATCGTTGCCGCGCAGGGCAATCAGCGTGCGCTTTTCGATCTCCCGGTCGCCGGTCAGATAGCGGTTGACGAGCATGCTCTGGTAGGCGTCGCCGCCCCAGATCCACTTGTCGCGCTTGATGCCGTCGAGGAAGAAGGCGCCGGAGCAGAGCATGAAGGTGTGCGCCGCGACCGCGAAAATGCGGTTGAGCTCCTCATCGTCGCAGGCAAACGCCGCCCGCACCGGGATGTCGATGTACTGGTGGACGGCGCGCACGGCGCAGTCCCCCGGCGCGCGGCCGGGCAGGAAGGCATAGCGCAGCGCCTGGCGCGGGCAGCGGCCGGTCTCGGGGTCCGGGCGGCAGTGGAAATAGCAGTTTTCGGTGTCGAGCGCCTCGGCCCTGCTCTCGCCCAGATACACCAGCGGCGGCTCGCCCGGCCAGCTCAGCTCCAGCGCGGCGGTGAGCTCCGTCTCGAAGGTATAGAGCGTGCCGCCGTTGACGCTCTCCACCTTGGACGGCTCATAGATTTTCTCGGTATACGCCCACTCGGAGGGGTCCCGCGCCGGGTCGGTAAAATAGCGGTTATGGGCGGCGGGCACAGGATCTGTGTCAAAATCGTCGGCCAGCCAGCCCTCGTCGGAGCAGATCACATCGCCCTCGACATAGATCGACGGCACGCAGCCGATGCAGGCGATGTGCACCGAGAGGCGCACTTCGCCCGCCGGGCAGCGGATGGGCGCGCCCAGGGGGTGCTTTTCGTCATTCAGCTGCACATAGCCCTGCGAGCCTGCCACCCCGTACACGGTAAAAACCGTCTCCTGCGTCAGCTCATAGCCGCGCCGGAAGGCCACGCGGTTGCGAAAGCCGGCGCTCTTCCAGAAGGCGGGCCACTGGCAGCCGCGCTCGACACGGGAAAAATTCTGTTTCATGGCGTGGTAGAGCTCGAAATCGCCCGGATACCACAGCCAGTATGCCTGTTTCATCTTCATTCAGTCCTTGATCGTAATACTTGTCGAGCTGCTGCGTTCGCCGTCGGTGGCGCTGACGCGCAGCGTTCCGGTCTGTCCGGCCTGTACGACGGCCTGCGCCTCGCCGAAATAGGTGGACACCTCCGGCTGGGCATAGTTGCCCCTGAAATAGGTGCTGCCGTTGGCGGTGCCCATGACCGTGCCGTTTTCCGCCGTGACGCGGACGCGGCGCTTCTCCATGGGCTTGATTTCACCCGTCTCATCCGTGTAGCGCAGGCGGAAATAGACCATCTCGCCGGGACGGCAGGAATCGCTCTCCGGCTCGAGGCGCAGCTCGGTCGCCCCGCCCGCCGTGCACAGCGTGTCACGGCCGAGCTCTCTCCCTCCGGCGTCATAGGCCACCGCCGCGAGCTCGCCGTCCTGATACGGCACGCGGAACAGGGCGCGCGCCTTGCGCGGCCTCTTTTTGCCGACGCTCCGGCCGTTGAGCAGCAGCTCCACGCTCTCGGCCCGGGCGTAGACCTCCACCTCCGCCTGCTCGCCCTCGCAGCCCGGCCAGCTCCAGCTGCGCAGGCTGCGGCTGAGCTGCCAGCCGGTGAGGCTCGGGCGCTCCTTCTCATACACCGGGAACACCGCGAGCCGCGGCCCGCGCTCCAGCTCAAAGCAGACGCGGGTGTAGTCGGCCTCCGGCGTCAGCTTGCCGGTCACGTCCACGCGGCAGGTGCCGCCGCGAATCCGGTCCTCGGGGGCGTCGGTCATGTAATCGGCATATTCCGGGCTGCTGTCGCCGCACTCGCCGATATAGTCCCAGCCGGCCCAGACGAAGTCGCCCACGATCTGCGGCGTCGTTTTGGCGATTTCCCAGAAATCATAGGCGTCGCCGATCAGGGTCTCCGAGCCGAGGATCATGCGCCGCGGGTATTTTTTCGCGTCTTTTTTGTAGCGCCAGTTGCCGTAGTTGTAGCCCGCGATGTCCATGGCGGCGAACACCTCGCGGGTTTTCCAGTCGCAGGGCGGGAGCGTGGCGCCGAATTTCATGAAGTCGGTGCCGATCCTCGCGGCAATTTTGTTGAAAAACTCCGAGCCGACGGCTTTTTTCTTCGGCTTTTTGGCCGAGGCGTCCGCCGCGGCCTGCCGGGCGGCCTTCGCGTTCTGCTCGGCCTTCTCGTCGCTGTACACGCCCATGCCCATGGAGGAGAGGAAGTTGAAGAAGATGTTGATGCCGCAGGTCACGGGTCTTGTGGCGTCGAGGGAGTGGAGGTAGTCGGTAAAGTCCCGCTGCAGGGCGATGCCCTTTTCCTGCGCGCTCTCGGCTACCTCGTTGCCGGTGGAATACATGATCACGCAGGGGTGATTGAAGTCCTTGGCCACCATGTCCTCCATGTCCCGCTTCCACCACTCGCTCACATAAGAGGCGTAGTCGTGCTGGGTCTTGTGCATGTACCAGCAGTCCACATACTCGTCCATCATCAGCATGCC
>ODAJ012181713.1_pt1 | contig 18601 bp, 11 predicted proteins | sample 1539241 | NCBI WGS metagenome assembly ODAJ01 (sample SAMN02144231, study PRJEB22623) | gut metagenome | biome: sheep rumen | host: Ovis aries | place: New Zealand | reverse complement strand
CTCTGCGATTTTTGTAGAGTCAATGGTAAGGTGAGTGCCATTGGCGTTGATGGTGATGCCTTCGTACCAGGTTCCCGGTCCAAGCGGCTCGCCGCTTTCTCCGAGGTTTCCGCCGAGAAGGAGGAAGTTGGAGGGGCCGGCGACCGTATCGGTCTTGGCGAGGTCGTTATTCGAGAAGTCGCAGGAGAGCGCGTCCCTCTTGACGATTTCCCAGATGTCGTAATCCTGCACGCCCTTTTCGTAGGTGCCGGTAAGGAAGATGCTCGCGTCGGTATGCAGGTCCATGGACGTGCGCATCATGAAGTTCGAAGAACTGATGTGGCGTTCCACGTAGAAGATGTGGAACGGGTATTCCGTGCCTTCGGTAAGGCCGAGGGTGTCGAGATCGACGGAGCCCGCCACCTGGCCGTGCTGGCCACCGATATCCACGACGAGCCTGTTGTTGATGAACACCCACACGTCGTCGTCGCCGAAGAATTCGAAGTACTGTCCCTTCACGTAGACGAACTTCGCCTGGAACTTCATGGTGAATCCGAAGTTGTGGTTCTTGTTGTCGCCACCGCCTTTCTGCTGGTCGAACATGGGGTTCTTTACGCTCTTTGCCGGATCGAGGAATTCGAAGTCGTCGAGCAGGAAGAAACCGCCTTCGGGGCTGTTGCCGTCTTTCTGGCCGAGCCAGAAGCCGTCGTCGGTCATGTCGAGCTGCACGTCGCGGCAGGCCGCGTTCGTGTACTTGTTGCCGGCGGCATCCTGGCCTACGTATTGCGGCAGGAACCAGGCGTCAAGCCAATCGGTAAGCTTGCAGTTTTCGGGGAAGTCGGCTTGCTTGCGTACGGGAACGCCCTGCGGGCCGAGCAGGTCTTCCACCATGCCGCGCATGTAGCCTCTCCTGTTCTTGTCCTGGGCGTTGCTGCCACCGCAGCCGCCACTGCCGAAGTCGTTACTGACCATGTATGCCGGCAGCCAGGGTGAAGTCATGAATTCCGGATCCTGGTCCTTGGCGCCGTTGCCGTACTTTGTCGTAACGCTAGAGTCCCTGCGGTTCGTTGTCGTGGTGACGGCTCCGTCGCCGTTCTTGCCGTGATACCAGTCGAACATCATCACGGAGATGGTGCGGATTGGGCATTCGCCCAGGCGCTGCGGATAGGCGGCGTATACTTCGGGGGCCATCTGGCCCGGGTTTCCGACAATCCAGATGGTGTCCGTCTTCGCGGCAACCGTATCGAGCGTAATCTCTTCGGTCGTGGGGAGTGCTCCGGAAGGAACGGTTTCTTCGCCCTCGTTGCCCACGTATATGTAGCCTATGGTCTGCTTGAAGCGGACCTTGAAACCGGATGCCGGCGCGGTCGCCTTGGCCTGGAACCATCCGCAGTAGTTTTTGACTGCGGTCATGAGGGTTTCCTTGCCGTCCTGGATAAGGATGGCATTCGTGTTTGTCCAGCTGGGCATAAAGCGGATGACGGTGTTGCCCGTCCCGTTGATTTTTTCCGACGAGGATGACGAACGTCCTCCGCCACCGCCGGGGCCGATTTGCGCTTGCGTCGACATTATGAGGACCAGGCACAGAACCAGTCCCCTTGTTAGCGATTTATACCACATTCCCATCGCTCCTTAAATGTTTATCCAAAACAGGTTTATCTGTGTTAAATATCACTTTTTATAAGGCAAAAGTCAACCAAAATTTACTTATCATTTATACCAAGTGTTTAGAAAAGTTTACAATATTTTGAAATTTGTGTAAAAATAGAATTTTTATTTACAAAAAAGCTTTGTAAATTTTTTAGAAATGCAAAAAAGTGTGTAAAAAAAATACGGCAAATTGACGTTTTGCCGTATCTTAAAGTCCCTTAAAGGCCCAAATCTGCGATGTTCAGCTTTCCGCGGCGCACGCCCCAGAGGAAATCGCGCGTCTGGTGGCTGATTTTCTTGTCGTTCACGGTCACCTTGATTTCTATGCGGGCGATGTAGACGCCCGTGGCCGCGAGGCGCCCGCTGGTGGCGCGCATGTTCCAGGCGAGGAAGAACCTGCCGTCGCTGTCGAGGCAGCTCTTGGCGTCGCCCTGCTGGAAGATTTCGTCGTTACACTTGATCGAGCCGCTCTGCCTGTTCACGAAATGCCCGAGGCTCGTGTAGTATGTCGCCTCGTAGAGCAGTTCGGCGTTGGCGGCGACCGTCTGCGCGATCATTTCGACGTCGGCTTCGGTGCCGCTTGCGTAGTAGTGGAGGTTATCTACGGTCAGCAGGCCGTGTTCGTAGGCGTCTACGATAATGTCGCTCAACTCGAATTTTTCCTGTGCGTCGTCGATGGTCATCTTGCCCGTGCTGACCAGCGTGAGGATTTCTTCGATGGTGTACGTCTTGGTGTCGCCGGACTCTTCGGCGTTCTTGTCCTTGTAAGATGCCGTGGACTGCACCGCCTTCACGATTTCGGCAATTTCGTTCTTCACGAGTTCGCCCATGTCGAGGTCGCCCAGGTAATGCCCCTGCGTGCCGTAGATGGCGGCCACCTGCTTGGCGCTGAGCGCGACGTCGCTTACGACGAGTTTCGGTATCGTGGCGGAATCGCTACGCATGATGACGCGGGCGCTGTCGAATGCCGGGGAATTCTTGTCGAGGTTCACGAGCGCCGGGCTCGTGATGCGCACGCTCTGTTCGCCGGTAATGCGTACCCACGGGTTGAGCTCGTGCGGGGAAACTTCTACCAGGTCGAGCGCGAGGCCTCCCAGGGACGGCGGCGCGAACCTTACGGAGTCGCCCACGGTCGGCACGACATCGTTGATGTTGCCCTTGATGAACACGAGCGTCCACTGGTGTGCGGGCGAAGTGGACATGTGAGCGGGAGCGATGAGGTTGGAATACTGTCCGTCGGCGTTGCGGCTGCGGAACATGAACAGGTTCACGTTCTTGCCGTCATCGACAATGCCTTCGCTGAACGTGAGCTTGAGTTCGGTATTGCCTTCCGAAGAAATCTCGATTTCGGCGGCGGTGATGACCGGGCCGACTTTGTCTGTAAGGCGCCCGTCTACGGGGAATATCGCTTCCTTGCCGTCTTCTTCGTCGGTATAGGTGTAGAAGATGTTCAGCTTGCCGGAATAGGGCTCGCCGTTCCCGCCGGTAAAGATGGCCGTGCCGAAGCTGTTGCCTGCAGAAGTGATGGTCGCGAAGTCTTCGCCGTCCTTGTAGCTGATCCTGTGCACGTTGGCGGACGTGTCGTGGTAGGCGCTGTCGGTGGTGCCGAAGGTGAAGTGGATGGAGTCAAGGACGCTCTGGCCGCCGAGCGGCTTGTTGAAGTGTATCCATACGCTGTCGGCGCGTCCGTCGCCGTTGCGGTCGTAGATGAAGGCGCTTTCTACCTGCGGTACGGGCGGTTCCTTCATGTTGATCTTGAGCCAGTCGATACTGTGGTTCTTGGAAGCCGAGGTGGTAAGGGTCATGGTCGCGTTGACGACTTCGCCGAGGCCCTTCACGTAGAATATCGCGCGGCCGGAATCCAGTACGACTTCCTTGATTTCGTTGCCCATGGAATCACATGCGATGAGCAGCGTGTCGGACATCGAAATCTTGACGCTGATGCCGCTGTACATTACGGCCCAGTCCTCGGCGTACATGACGTTCACCGGGTAGAGCCTGCCTGCCCACATCTTTTCGCCAGGAATCAGGCTGAGCGGGAGCGTATCGCTGGAGACGTTCCTGCTGGAATCGGTGCCGAACGGGTTCCAGTACTGGCTATAGCAAAGGGAGTCGCCTTCTTCGGATTCGATATCCAGGACGCAGTAGCTCGAGTCGATGATTTCGGCGAAGGCGATGTTCGGCATTTCGTAAGGTTCGACAGTGAAGTAGACGTCCTTGTAGTCGGCCGGGTTGGACTTGAGCGAGACGCGGACAAAGTAGGTGCCCGGCGGGAGCGCCTGTGCCTTGGCGATATCCTTCGGCTTGATGGTGAGCATCGTGTAGTCGTTGCCGACGGTGATTCCGCTGTAGTAGAGCGAATCCAGGATGTTGAGCGGAATGCCCTTCGAATCGAGACTCCTGCCGAACAGTACGAAGTTCGATGGCCCGCGTTCCGTGGATTCCTTCTCGGGTTCCGACGAGAAGTCGCAGGCGAGCACGCGTTCGCGGATTTTCTGCCAGACCTCTTTCTGGATGACATCCGGGTCGTCCGAAATGTCGGTGAGGAACATGCTCGATTCCACATGCAAGTCGATGGAGGTGCGCATCATGAAGTTCGAGGCTTCGCGCTTGCGTTCGGCATAGAAGATGTGGAAGTTGTACGTGGAATCTTCTTTGAGGCCGAGCTTGTCGAGGTCGACGGATTTCTTGACCTTCTTGTGCTGGCCGCCGATGTCCACGACGAGCTTGTTGTCGATGAACACCCACACGTCATCGTCGCCGTTGAATTCGAAGTACTGGCCCTTCACGTACTGGAAGGTCGCCTGGATTTTCATGGCGAAACTGTAGTTGTGGTATTCGCGCTTGCCGTTCACCTCGAGGCCCACGATGGAGTCGTAATGGACGTTCTCGACGGTTTTCGCACTGTCGAGGTAGCGGAAGTCGTCGAGCAAGAAAAGGCCGCCTTCGGGGCTTTCGTCGTCTACCTGCGCGTACCAGAAGCCGTCGTCGGTGAGCGAGAGGCTGATTTCGCGGCAGGTGACGTTCGTGTACTCGTTGCCGGCATCGTCGGTCGCGATAACCTGCGGCAGGAACCAGCTGTCGATATGTTCGGAGTTCTTGCAGTTGCTCGGGAAGTCCGAGGACTTGCGTACGGGAACGCCGTTCGCGCCGAGTTCCTTCTCGACCATGCCGGTCATCGGATCGCCTTCGCAGCCGCCCTGGCCGAAGTCCAGGTTGGTGCCCTCCCCGAACATGGGGACGCCGCGCTTGTCGAATCCGTTGCGGCCGGCACCCTTCTTGCGGTCGTACAGGCCGTCTTCGGTGCCGTCGGAGTTGACGGAGCCGTCGTACCAGTCGAACATCATGACGGGCAGGTTCTTGATGGGGCAGTCGCCGAGGACTTCCGGGAACTTCGTGGTGATGTCGGGAGCGCCGAACTGGTAGGCGTAAACCCATACGGTATCCGAAATCTTTACCACGGAATCGAGGTCGATTTCGTTTTCGATGGAGATGGAATCCTTGGTCGGCCCTTCGTTGCCGACAAACGTACCGCCTATGGTCTGCTTGAAGAATACCGTGAACGGGTCGTTCTTGGGCGGAGTCACCTTGGCTTCGTACCAGCCGCAGTAATTGGGCACGGTCGACATGAAGTTCTCGTCGGCACCGTTAAGGTACATGATGGCGTTCGTGTTGGTCCAGGGCGCAAAGAAACGGATAACCTTCTTTTCGGGGGTGGGGATGACTTCGGGCTTTGTCTTGGAAATCGTCAGGGTGCTGTCTTCGTTGATGATGATCCAGACTTCGGCGACGGCCTGGCTGTCGACTCCGTTCTTGTAGTCGGGGAAAAGTTCGGAAAGATACGGCTCGTGGCCTTCGTTCAGGTTCTTGCGGCAGGTGCTTCCGCTACAGCTTAGGCCGAAGCGCAACTGGCGCACGTCTTCGCGGCCCTGCCTGTCGGAACCTTCGAGGCGTTCCTGCTTGAAATAGATGTTGAAGATACCTTCTTCGTCCTTTTCGACGGACTGGTACTTGAAATTTGATTCGTTGTCTGCGTAATAGAGGCTATTGCCGTCATAAATGACGTGCGCCACTGCCACGTAGTCGGCAGCAAAAGAGCAAACAACAAACGGAGCTAAGCATAATGCCAAGCCCCGGAATAGGCTTTTCAACCTCATCCGAATCTCCAGTTCCCTAACGTATCCTGTTATCCTAAACTGACTTAAAGATAATTTTTTTTAATACGAAGCGTATTTTTTTCTTAACAGACGAGGTAAAACTTTCTTAATGTAAAACAAAAGTTTACAGGGCTGCGGATTTTATTGAAAAGGCAAAAAACCTAATTTTATTTCGTAAAAACAACAAAAATGGAGATTTCTCATGAACCGTGTTTATCTGGTTGCTTCCAAGAACATGCATGCGACAGTCAAGGATGTCGTGGACGCCATCGCCGCCGCCGGCCTCACCAGCGCCACGTACGAACTGAACGTAAACGGCGCCGCCGCTGCCGAACAAATTAAGTCGGGCAATACCGCCGTGCTCATGGAGACGATTGCCGCCGACTTCTTGCTGCACGATTTCAATTCCGTCGATGCCGTTGTCGTGGAAGGCGCCCAGGGAATGAGCGACGTTGTCGCCCAGAAGTTCAACGAGTCGCTTGCCACCGCGCTCGACGCGAAGGTCTATTGCGACGGAGACGATGCCGAACTGTTCTGCCCGTGCCGCCTGCTCCAGTGCCCCAAGTGCCTGGCGAAGGATTTGGCCGCCGAGCCCGCCGAACGCAAGACCAGCCAGGCCATGTTCCGTGCAGGCCTCCTGCTCAAGGCTTCCAAGTCCAAGAAGAGGATAGTGCTCCCCGAAGGAAGCGAGCCGCGTACCGTGCAGGCCGCAAAGCTCGTGATTGACAGGAAGATTGCCGTTCCCGTGCTTATCGGCAAGAAGGACGAAATTTTCGCCGTCGCCAAGGAACAGGGTGTAACCCTCCCGGCGAATGTCGAAATCATCGAGCCGAGCGCGGAACTCGCCGAAAAGTACGTGCCGACTCTCGTGGAACTCCGCAAGTCGAAGGGCATGACCGAAGAGCAGGCGCGTGCGGCTCTCGCCGACAACGTGATGCTCGGCACCATGATGCTCAAGATGGGCGAAGTGGACGGCCTCGTCTCTGGCGCCATCCATTCCACTGCCGACACGCTGCGTCCGGCCCTGCAGATTATCAAGTGCGCTCCGGGCGTGAAGTCCGTGAGTTCCGTGTTCTTCATGTGCATGCCCGGTCAGACGCTTATCTACGGTGACTGCGCCATCAACCTGAATCCGACTGCCGAAGAACTCGCCGGAATCGCGATGCAGTGCGACGACACGGCCAAGGCCTTCGGCCTGCCGAGCCGCGTGGCGATGCTCAGCTACAGCACCATGAACAGCGGCAAGGGCCCGGATGCGGACCTCGTGCGCGAAGCCACCAAGATTGTGAAGGAGGCCCGCCCCGAAATGCTCGTGGATGGCCCGCTGCAGTACGACGCGGCGACCGTGCCCAGCGTCGGTTCCCTCAAGGCTCCCGGCAGCACCGTCGCCGGCAAGGCTACCGTGTTCGTGTTCCCGAGCCTCTCCGCCGGTAACATCGGCTACAAGGCCGTGCAGCGCAGCGCCCAGGGCACGATTTCTATCGGCCCGATGCTCCAGGGCTTGGCCAAGCCGGTGAACGACCTTAGCCGCGGCGCCCTCGTCGAAGACATCGTGTACACGATTGCCCTGACTGCCGTCCAGGCGGGTTAAGCCGGAACCGGGAATCCCCCGAACATCAAAGGAAATTTAAAAGTCCATCAGCATTGCCGATGGACTTTTTCTTTGTCGAAAAATGCGGATTGCCGGTATGGGCTAGAACGTGTAGAACACGGCGAAGCGGAATGCCATGGGGTCGTCGAGGTCGTCGTCACCCGACACGGTGAACAGGTCGCCGCCGAAGAAGTGCACGGAGAAGTCGAGTACCAGGCTCGGGGTCACGCCGAACTTTAGGCCCGGATAGATTTCGAATCCGTTGGCGCCTTCACCCTGCGGGCCGAAATCTTCGCCCATGTAGATGTTGAAGCCCACATAGGGAACCAGTTGTCCGAGCAAGATATCGAGTTCGTTTCCGAGCAAGAAGAGGACGAGGGAGTTGTCGGTATTCAGTTCGGCGCCGAATACGGAACCCCATGCCACGATGCCGATCAGGCTCGTATGCTGCAGGCCGAAGGCGTAGCTGAGGTAGTCGCTGGAATAGGAATCGTCACCCACGGGGATGGATACGTCGGCAAAGATGCCGAATCCCGGAGTCAGCTGGAAGCGGAGCCCGACCGGGATGTTCCCGATGCCGTCCATTTCCATGTCTTCGCCGTCAAAATGCGTGAAGAACCTGTAGTTGAGCTTTGTGTATAGCTCGAACCAGTTGGTGAGGGAGTAGCGTACGCCGGCTACCGCCCCCATGGCGGTCACGGGATCCTGGTCGCTGTATTGCAGTTCGGCGGAAACCTGGCCAGAACCGGAAGGCAGGATAGGGAAGTAATCCCATATTGCAAATGACGCGGACGCCACGATGGCGCAGATGGAAACGATTTTCTTTAGCATGGGTTCCCCTTATTTTTTCTTGTCGAGTTTGGCGTTGATTTTCTTCTGGAGTTCCTTGAGTTGCCAGCGGCCACGCTTGTCCTCGAGGAAATAGCTTGTTCGTATTCCGCGCGAAAGGCCGCGGTCAATCAGGTTCAGCGCATCGGCGTAGCGCTTCTGGTCAAAGCGCAGTTCTGCCAAGAAAAAGTAGTTGTAGAGGTCCTTCGGGTCTTTCTCGAGCGCCATGGTCAGGTACTTGTCGGCAAGCGCCTTGTCGGGCCACGAAAGGATAATCGGGATGTAGGGCAGCAGCTGGTGGGCGCGCCCCAGCACCTGGTAGTCGTTGCTCGCTGTGGCGATGTCGCGGACCCGGTTCGCCACGCCTTCCTTGACGGCGGTAAGCGGGTTCTTCTCGGCGCCCCACATTGAAAGCGTCGTGGCGTATATGTGGGCGATTTCCTTGTTTCCGGGGAACTTGCCGTAGGCGCTCTCGGTAATCGTCTTCAAGGAATCCAGGTGCAGCTTGCGCTTTTTCTTGTCGAAGGGCACGAAACGGAAGGAGTAGTAGTAGCTCTTGACGTAACCTTCCGTCGCCTTCTCCTGCACGGACTGGTCTTGCATGGCACGGCGGTAGGCGTCCTTCATGAGCGCCGCGTTTTTCGGGTCGGCCTTGTCGCCGCTGGAACGTTCCGCCCTGGCCGCATAGCAGGAATCGGCAAACGCGAGGTCGCTGTTAGCCAGGGCCATCGTTACGCCGAAAAGCAGTACGCACAGGGTTTTTACCATTCAGACCTACTTGGAACCTTTCCCCTTCCCGGAGAAGTAGTCCTGCTGGCGTGTGGCGCCGAGCACGGCGTGCCACAGCGTCCCGTTGGGGTTGATTTTCTTTCTTTCGTTCACGGCATATTCGATAGGCACGTGCGTGAATTCCCCGTTCATGCTGCCGACGACCATGTCCGTCTTGCCTGCCATGCCGGCGTGCACGGCGCTTTCGGCGAGCTGGAAGCAGAAAATGGCGTCGGTTCCCTTGGCGGGGATGCTCCTCACCATGTAGCTCGGGTCGAAGTACTTGATGTTGATTTCCTTGCCGACCTTGTCGAAATGTTCCTTGATCTTTTCGGTGAGGAATTCGCCGATGTCGTTCTTCAGGATGTTCCCGCTCGCGTCACGGCGTTCTTTCTGGTCCTTGAACAGCTCTTGCCCGGCGCCTTCGGCGACGGCGATGACGGCGTGGGTCTTGCCGCTGGCGTAGCGGCTTTCGAGAGCCTTGAAAAGTCCTTCGAGCGTGAAGGGGACTTCGGGCACGAGGCAGAAATTCACGACGGTGGTGGCAAGGGCTGCGTAGGCGGCGATAAAGCCGGAGTCGCGGCCCATGAGCTTCACGAGGCCGAGCCCGTTGAAAGCTCCGTTCGCCTCGTTGTGGGCGCTGGTAATCACGTCGGTGGCGCTAAGCACGGCCGTCTCGAAACCGAATGTCTTGTCGATGAGGTTCAGGTCGTTGTCGATGGTTTTCGGGATGCCGATAATCGATATGGGCTGGCGGCGCTTCTTGACTTCTTCGGCGATGGCGTGGGCGCCGCGGAGCGTGCCGTCACCGCCGATGCAGAACAGCACGTTGATGTTGAGGCGCATCAGGGTATCGACCATCACGGAAGGCTCCTGTATGCCGCGGGAGCTGCCGAGGATGGTGCCGCCGTCTTCCTGGATGGAATCGACCACGTCGGGGTTGAGCGTGATGGGCGGGTATCCGTATTGCGGATTCAGGCCGCGGTAGCCGTAAGGGATGCCGAAGATATTGCGGACGCCGTAATCGAACCACAGCACCTGTACAAGGCCCTTGATGACGTTGTTGAGGCCGGGGCAGAGCCCGCCGCAGGTCACGATGCCCGCACGGGTCCATGCCGGGTCGTGGAATATGGTTTCGCGCGGACCGGCCGCTTCGAGCGACGGGGCCGTGACACCCTTGTCAAAGAATTCGCGAATGCGCTTGACGTCGGTCGTGAGGCCGATACGGTCTTCTTCGGATACGAACTGGATTCCCTTCATCGGGGACTTGAGAGTGCCCTTACCGACGGTTTCGATAGAAAGGTCGTACTTTTCCGGGTTCTTTAGGATGTCTTCTTGCGTCATAGTTTAAAATCCTGATTGATGGGGCGGATTTCTTTGTCTTTTCTGCGTTTTATAAGATACATAAAACCCGCTAGATAGACAACGGCGGGAAATGGATTTTGGTTCGCAGTCCGGGGTTCGCGTTCTCGATTTCGATCCTCATGTTCGAAAGGGCGCAGAGTTTCTTGACCATCGAAAGTCCGATACCCGTTCCCTGGGTGGTGCGGGTCATTTCGTTTTCGACACGGTAGAATTCCTGGAACACCTTTTTCATTTCGGATTGCGGGATGCCCGGGCCGTAGTCGCGAACGGCGAGGTACACGTGGTCCACGGCCATGCGGAGCTCGATGACGATCATCTTGTAGTCCGCCTTGACGGAGAACTTGAGCGAGTTGTCCACGAGGTTCGTCAGAATCTGCATTACGGCGTCGCGGTCCATCATGAGCTGCACGCTGTCGACCTCGGTGTCGCAAGATACGGTGAGTTCGAATCCGTGGTCCTCGATGTTCTTCGTGTACATGGTGACGAAATCGTCGAGCACGGCCTTGGGGCGGTCTTTCTTGATGTTGGCCACCCAGCGGTTGCCGTCGAGCTTGGAGAGGTTCAGCACGTTCTGGATAAGTCGCGTGAGGCGGTCCGATTCGCGGGCGATCTGGCTGTATTTCTGCAGGCGCTTGTCTTCGCTCATCTTGCTGTCGTACTGCTGCAGGAGTTCCGCGCTCACCTTGATGGCGGTAAGCGGCGTCTTGAGTTCGTGACTCACCGCCGAAATGAAATCCTGGCGCTTCTTGGCGAGAGACACTTCGCTCTGCGTAAGCCTGTAGACGGCGATAAGGCCCGCCGCCAGCACGAACAAGACGACAAAGCCGAGGAACAGCAGGATTCCGCTGCTGTTGAAGTTCTCGCTCTTTTTCAGGTACATGGTGAGCGAAATGTTGTTGAGCGGCGGGAGCAGCGGGACAGAGAGAATCTGCGTGGTGGCGTTGGAGGTGCCGAAACGGAGCAGGTCGATGTTTTCGGACGAGAAGGCGAGCACGAGATCCTTCTCTAGCGGGTAGAACTGGGTCTCGTTCTTTACGAGGCTGCTCAGGTAGGTGCGCAGGTCTACGACGAATCCCTGCACGAACAGTTCGCTACCGCGGCGCACGTTGCGGTGGAACACGATGTAGTTCTTGTTGAATACGGCCTGGAAGGGCTCGATTTCGACTTCCTGCGTACGGGCGTATTCCGGCAAGACGTCCAGGGTGTCGAAGTTTGCGGATTCCGCGTTGAAGGCGAAAGCTTCCTTTTCGGAAGTTTGTTCGAAACGGTTGGTGCGTTCGCTGCGGGAGCCTTTCTTCTTTTTGCCGGTGAGTTTCAGGTCGTGCTTGTACAGGCGGTCGATTACGGTCTCGACGGAGTCCCTGGGCTGGGCGATAGCGCCGATGCCTTCGTTACGGACTCCGAGTTCGTTGAGGATGTTGTTGATGCGGAATCGGACTTCTTCGCGCTTGGTGCGTTCTGCCGGGGAAATCTGTTCCAGGAGGATTTCGCCGAAGCGCCCTTCGGGCAAGAACGGCGTGCGCAGGGAGTTGTCCGGGGCGAGCTGGAAGTGCCCGACGAGTCCTTCGTACTGGCTGGTAATCGGGTAGTCCACCAGTTCGGAAAGCGTGTTTTCTTCGCCGCCAATCACCTGGACGGTCCTGATGAACCCGTATTCCGAGTAAGATCGCTTGTCCTCGATGGCGAGGTCCTTGGCGATCTGCTGGTTCAGCGTGTTCGCGACGAACATCGCGTGGCCCTGGTACAGCGAGTTCGTACCGATTTCCAACTGCGAATACGCCTGGTAGAGGAGCACTACCAGGGGTAACGTGATGACGAAGAATATCGCCGCGAATATTACGTGGATTTTGCGCATTCAGGAGCCGAACGCATCTGGTACCCTTCTCCACGGAAGGTCACGAGGAGCTTCGGATGTGCCGGGTCGTCCTCGATTTTCTTGCGGAGCTTGGTGATATGGATGTCGACCGTACGGGTATCGACGGATTCGGCATTCTCGTATCCCCAGACCTTGCGGAGCAGTTCGGCGCGCGGTACGGCGTGGTCGCGGTTGTTCCACAGGTATTCGAGGATTTCGATTTCCTTGCGGGTGAACGCGAGTTCTTCCTTGCCGCGGGTTCCGGTGTATTCGCGGAAGTTCACACGGAGGTTGCCTGCGGCGAGCTTGCCTTCGTTCTCGAGAGACTGGCGGCTACGGCGGAGCACTGCCTCGATTCGTGCGAGGAGCATGGGCACGGAGAAGGGCTTCGGGATGTAGTCGTCGGCACCGAACTTGAGGCCGTTGATGATGTCTTCGTCGGCGTTCTTGGCCGAGAGGATGATGATGGGGAGGCTCCTGTCCTTTTCGCGAATCTTGTCGCAAACGGTGAAACCGTCCATACCGGGAAGCATCAGGTCGAGGAGGACGAGACCGTACTGGCCGGACAGGGCTTCGGTGAGGCCGCTCTCGCCGTCGGCTACGTGCTTTACGGAGTAGCCGTTCAGTTCACAGAGGTCCACGAGGCCTTCGGCAATTGCAATTTCGTCTTCGATAATGAGAATGCTGGTGCTGCTAGAATTTTGAGACATTTTATTCCTGTTCCTTTGAAACTTTATTAAATCGCGAGGCCGAGACCGAGTTCCAGCGCTATGATGCCCGGATCGATTTCTTCGGGATAGTCGCCACCGAAGTAGAACTTGGTGTTGAAGTAGGCGGCTATCGGGATAACCGGAAGCTTGGCGCGTACGCCGATAAGGGCGTGTCCGCCGATGCTGGTCTTGACGCCTTCGTTCAGGGCCTTGTCCTGCACGCGCTGCTTGAGGGTTTCACCCAGCTGGCTGAGTTCTTCGGCCTGCTGCTGCACTGCGTTCGGGTCGAGGCCGGATGCGGCTACCTGCTGGATCATGCTGGCGATGGTCGGGTCGTCGATGAGGCCGGCTACGAACGGCTGGTTCAGGACGAAGCTGTTCGCGAAAACGGTGAGACCGCCGCCGATATAGGGGCGGATGATAGGAATGGTCGTGATGGGGTAGGTGATGGAGATATCGCCGTTCATGGTGACAAACTTCGGGTTTGCCTTGCCGAACGGGGTTCCGCCCAGTTCAATCTCGAGGGGGATTACGGATTCGGTCTGGTCGACGGGATTCGTGACATAGAGGCTTGCGTCGTACGAGCCGAAGCGGATGTTGAAGGTACCTTCGATGTCGATGATCGGGAGGATATCTACCCACAGTTTGAAACCGAAGCCCTGCATCATTCCATCGGAACCTTCGTGGCTGAAGTTGATTCCGTCAGAAACAGGGGCTTTTTCGCCGGCTTTCATGGTTGTGCCGAAGCCGGGGTTATAATGTGCACCGATGCCGATAATGGCAAAAGACTGCGTGGCAAGCATGGCCGCTGCGGCAAGAATGATTTTACAATTCATAGGATGCTCCTGTTTAAACTCGTGATTTGAAATTACATAAAAAAAGCGGAAAAGGACACCCATTTTTTTCAAAAAGGGCATTTTAACAGAAAAAACGGCCAAAAGTGGCCGTTGTTTATAAATATTTGCGGATTAGGCACTTATGGCTGTCGCGGGCCGTTACTTGATGGCCGGCACGATGAGCAGCACCTTCTGGCCCTTCTTGACCGGGATTTTGTCGAAATTGTAAACCCCGACGGTCTCGCCGTGGCTGCCCTGGGCGGCGACGCTCACGCTGTGGCTGCCCGGTTCTACGGGGAGGCGGGTCATGTAGAAGGAATTCGGCAGAAAGAGCCCGACGCGGAGGTCCGCCTGCTCGAGCTGGCCCTGCGCGACGTCCATGCCGATGTTCTTGACGAGGTCGAAGAGGCCGTTGCCTGTGTTGGTGGCGGATTTGGCTTTTTGGGCCGCGATGGTGCGGAGCGTGACTCTCACCGCGGTGCGCGTGATGGTGGAGGTCTTCTCGTCTTCCATGTTCTGGCGGAGTTCGCCGTCGACGTCCATCACCTTCTCGGGCTTTATACGCGTCTTGCCGTCCAGCGAGACCTCGAAGCGGTTCACGCGGCTCGGGTGCTTGCGTACCTCGGGGAGCGCGAACCCGATATGGAACGTGCCGCTGCCTGCGCCTGCGACCGGCGGGGCCACTAGCGTAAAGGAATTGCGCTGCCCGGTTTCGCCGTCCTTGTAGTAGAGGTTCATCACGCCGCCGCTCACGAACGTGCCGGAGAGGTACATCTCGCCCAGGATGGGGCTGTGGCCGGCGTAGCCGATGACGATGATTTCCTGGCCCATTTCCTGGACGGCCGTCGCCTTGGGCGTGCTCGCGAGTTCCTTCTTCTTGAGGGCGCGGATGTCGTCTTCGCGGTCCATGCGCCGCAGGCTCTCGGTGACGAACTCGAACACTTCGTTCGGTAGTCCCATCTTGCTTTCGTCATAGGCCTTGACGGTTTTGTAGTAGGCGATAGCCGCATCGTCCTGTTCGCCTTCCAGGTCGTACACCAGGGCGGAAAGGTAACGCAGGAACCCGTTGTCGTTTACTTTGTCTGCATCCTTCTGGTAGAGCCTGTTCATCGCTATCTGGGAGCGTTTTACCTCGACAAGTGCCCCGTCGAGGTCCATTTTGGCCAGGTAGTTCAAAATCTGGAACTCGTACATGGTCAAGATTTCGAAGGGCCTCGCCCGGTAGGGGCGAATGTTGTCGTTCGTGAGGATGGCCGCTGCCTCGTTCGTTACGGATTTCGTATAGAGGTCGTCGTTGATTTTTTCGGCCTTCTCGAAATTCTTGATGCTCTCGTCGAAGTTGCGGTTGTAGTGGTGCAGTACGCCCAGGTCGTAGTAGTACAGGAATTCGCTGTTGGAACCGTACAGGTCCTTCTGCTTTTTCTTTACTTGGGCGATAGTCGCCTCGAAGCCCTTCTTCTCGAGAGTCGGGGCCAGTTCTTCGTACCGCGTCATGGACTTGTTCGCGCAGGACGCCAACAGGAATGCGGCAAGCAACAGGAATATCCGTTTCATAGCGTTGTCCTAGATTGCGGAGGTGGGGTGTTAGGGGCGGAGCCCCTAGGAGAAGGGGTAGCCCCGGAATGGGTCCGGGGCGAGGGGAAGGCCTTCCCCTTTGCCCACGCTACACATTACACGTTTCACACTACACATTGCAGTGCAGGTGCATTACATCTTCACGCTGGACTGGGAGACGTACTTCTTGATTTTCTTATCGCCAATCCAGACCTTCTTGTGGCTCTGGATGTCGGTGAGTTCCATGTCGACCTGGTAGTAGATGACCTGTTCGCCACCTTCCTGGTCCACGATGGAGTTGAGCGTGCCGGTGAGCATGAGGTCGGCGCCGATTTCCTGGCCCGCGTCCTTGCGGGTTTCTTCGGTGGCGTTGCCGGCCTGGCTGGCGAGCTCGTTGCGGAGTTCGGTGCGTTCTTCGGCGTTGGCGACGAAGTCGGCCTTGCCGCTGTTGATGAGGGCGCGTTCGATGTCCTTGATGAAGGTCTCGACGTTGATGTGCTCGTGACTCTTGTTACGGACCTGGCCAATCACGACGGTCGGGACCTGGCCGTTCTTCTGCTGGATCATGGTCTGGTACCACGGGCGGTTGAGGCAGTCGGTAATCATTTCGTCTGCCACGAGACGGGAATCGGTGTCGTTCCATGCGCCGGACAGGTCGGTCACGGAGTTGGAATCGATACGGGAGACCTTCTTGCCGCCGCTGGAGCAGCCGACGAGGAAGGCGAGAGAGGCACAAAGGCAGATAGTCCAAATCTTAGACATATTTATCTCCTGGTTGAGTTTTACGTGGATAAATATAAAAAAACAGAGCCCCCGACGGGAGCTCCTGTTCTTTTATTCCAAGACGGGCCTGGATTACTTTTTCTTCTTGCCGGAGGTGGCGTCGAGCTCGAGTTCGACGGTTTCTTCGCCCTTGACGGTCACGAGAGCTTCGGCAGACTTGCGGTTAGAGCATTCGGCACGCACCACGTGGTCGCCTGCATCCAGGTTGTGGATGGTGAGCGGGGCGCCGTCGGTCTTGTCGGAGTTTTCACCGTCGACGAAGATGAGGCACTTGCCCGGCTTGGTGGAAACCTTGATGTGGCCCTTCGGGATCTTGGTGCCGAAGTCGAAGTTGTTGCGCTTGTCCTGGCCCGGCCAGATGTTCACGCGCTGGTTCACGAGTTCGTAACCCTGGTCGATGACCACGAGGGTCTGACGACCGGACTTGACCTGCATATGTTCGATGGGGCTCTTGCCGAGCAGTTCGCCGCCCAGGTACACTTCGCTGTTAGGCGGTTCGGTGATGATGTTCACGGTAGCGGCCTTGCCACGGGGAGGCGGATCGTCGTCGGCGACGGCGGAAGTAAAGAGAAATGCCACCATAAGGGCAAAGATATAGAGTTTCTTCATGGATTACTCCTTTTGTTTGTACATAAAATATAATGTTTTTCCGGAATTTAAAATAATTTTATGAAAAAGTTTGTGTACTTAGTGGGGAATTAGTAGAAAAAAGAGTAGAAAGTTCAGAGTTACTAGTTACTAGAAAAGTGAAAACGGAATTTTTTTTCGCGGTAGGAAATGTAAATAACCTAGATGTACAATGCTTAAAATGTTTCTAGATGCATTACTTAGAACTAATAACTAGTAACTAGTAACTGATGCCATAAGTTCTTATACCTATATTTCTCAACATGAAAGCCCTTTACCAGAAAATTCGCTCCCTGAATGGCAAGAACTACGGCCTTTACAAGTCCCTTGCAGACAAGCCCTGGGATTTCGGTGACTTTGTTCTGGATTTTATCCATATACAGGGAGACCCGTTTGCCCCGCCTTCCAGGGTGGTTGTCAAGGCGAATCTTTCGGTGCTGGGCTATGCCCCGGAATGGGGTGTCGATTTTGAACGCAGGCTCGCCCTGAGCGATTTCCTGTTCCGCCGTCTTTCGCGGCTGGTGCAGGAACGCTATCCCGAAAAGAATGCGGCGGTCGTATTCGACATGGCTGGACCCGAGATGCTGGTGCGGAATTCCCTGTGGGTCGATAACGGCGAGCTGCGCGCGTGCCTGCAGGTGAGGCTCCCGGGCGAAGGCCGCAAGATTCAGGCGGAAGACGCTGCGGAAATCTTGACGATGGTCCTGCCCGACCTGGTTTCGGCTGGACTTTGTCATAGCGGGGACGACGATTCCGCGCTGCAGGAACATTATCGCGTACTTGCCGAACGCAAGGCGATTCTTGCGGAACTGGATGCGCGCGGATTGGCCGCGTTTGTTCCCGACGGCGCTGTGCTGCCGAGGGCTTCGGGCCTGAGCGAGATGCCGCTCGAAGGTGCGGTACCGTTTACTGCGCCCGAGGAGATGGCCGTTACGCTGAGCGTGAGCGGACGTGAAATCCGCGGTATGGGAATCCCGCGCGGGATTACCGTGATTACGGGCGGGGCTTTCCACGGGAAGTCTACGCTGCTGCAGGCGTTGACCCGTGCGGTGTATCCGCATGTCCCGGGAGACGGACGGGAGGGCGTTGTCGTGGACGAATCCGCCCTCCGTGTGGGCGTCGAAGACGGCCGCAGCGTTCGCGGGACGGACCTCTCGACGTTCGTGCGCGACTTGCCGGGCGGCGTGAGCACAAAGAGCTTTGTTACGTTGTCTGCATCTGGCTCTACAAGCGAGGCGGCGAACCTGCTAGAGGCGATGGAGGCGGGCTCGCGCGTATTCCTGATAGACGAGGATTCGTCGGCGGTGAACTTCCTTATCCGCGACGTGCGCGTGCGCAAGCTTCTGGGCGACGACCGCGAGCCGCTTATCCCGCTGACCGACCGCATCCGTGAACTTGCGGCCGCGGGCTATAGCTTTATCCTTGTGGCAGGAGCCTGCGGTGACTATCTCGATATTGCAGACAACATAATTATCATGGCGAATTACAAGGCGGAGTGCGCTAAGCCTAGCCCAAGCGATGCTGCGGCTAGCCGTGCCGTTGCGAACCTTGCTCCGTTCGCCCTGCCGGAGCCCCGCGCCTTCGCTGCCTACATGCAGCCCCTGCAGAAGTCGGTGCGCCCGGTTTCTGCCGTGGAACGCCAGGTGAAAGTGAAGCTTGCGGGCGATACTTTGTTGCAAATCGGTTTCCTGGTCTCCGACACGTCGCGCCTCAATACGCTTGTCGATAGGCAGCAGCGGTTCGGTGCCGGCTTTGTGCTCCTGAACCTCTTGCAGAATGCCGCGAGCAATACCGACGGAGGATCGGACGTGTCGATTTCTGACACTATCCGGAACCTGTACGAAAAAATCCGCAATGTAGGCTTCCGCAACCTGCCACAGGGCATGAGCCGCGAGATG
>ODAJ011385644.1_pt1 | contig 18617 bp, 19 predicted proteins | sample 1539241 | NCBI WGS metagenome assembly ODAJ01 (sample SAMN02144231, study PRJEB22623) | gut metagenome | biome: sheep rumen | host: Ovis aries | place: New Zealand | reverse complement strand
CCTCATGACCCGTTGCGGCTTGTGTTTGTCTGTGCTATGTGGCTGACGGGATTTGATGTAAAAAATCTTTCTACGGTTTATCTTGACAAACCAATGAAGAGCCACACGCTTATGCAGGCGATTGCAAGAGCAAACAGAGTTTTCCCAGGCAAGCCCTGCGGAATTATTGTTGACTATGTAAATGTATTCAAATGGATGCGTCAGGCACTCAGCGATTACGCGACAAGCGACGATTCCGATGACTATCCCGCAAAGGATATAGAAATGCTTGTTGAACTGCTTAATCAATCCATTGATGAAGGCGACAATTTCTTAAAGAGCATTGGCTACGACCTCGAGGAACTAAACAAGAGCGGAACCTTCGACAGAATCCGAATTTTTGATGACATTATTTCAAGGGATGATACAAAAGAAAAGTTTAAGGTTATTACCAATACTATGGTAAGCCTTCACGAAGCGTCCAAACCCGAAATCTTTGAAATGAATTGGCATAATGAAAAATTTGCACCGCTGAAATATCTTCATGATTTATTCAACAATAACGTGGATGATGAAAAGGTTGAACGGGCAAAAGCGAGAATGTCCGAAATCCTTGATGTAAGTGTTATTTCCGAAAAAACCGAGGACAATGATAACCCAGAATATGTCATTCACGGAACCAAGGTTATTGATCTATCAAAGATTAACACCGATGATTTGCGTAGAGAAATTAAGCGTGCACCATACAAAGCAGTTGAGATTGATGACCTCAAAGAATACCTGAAGCAGGCTCTGGAACAAATGATTAACAAAAACACTACCAGAGTTAAGTTTTCCGAACGGTACAAGAGCATTATCGACCGTTATAATGCAGGCGGTTCCGAAAACGAGGATTATTACGAGCAGCTTCTTCAACTCATTGAAGAACTGAAAGCAGAATCCTCGCGAGCTAACTTTGAAGGCTTGACCGAAGAAGAGCTTGAACTCTATGATTTACTTGTCAAAGGTAAAAAGCTAACCAAGGCGGAGGATCAGAAGGTTAAACTGGCGGCAAAAAGCATTTATAAGAAGCTGACTGCAGAAAAAGCCGAACTGTTTGTGGTGGACTGGTATAAAGATGAACAGCCTAAAGCAAAAGTAAGACAAGCAATTGCACTTTCAATGTATGATGATTTGAAGGATTGTGAAGACTATGATAAGGAATCATTTGCATCAAAAACAAACCTTCTTCTCGACCATTTTATTGATATGTCAATTCAAGGCTACGGCTGGATTGCATAAATATTGATTAAATGGTCTTAATTTGTTATAATTCAAATATAGCCTAAAAGGAGGTGAGCTGAATGAACGGATATTTGATGCATAAAGATGATATTGTTTCGCGAATTGAGAATGATATCGTTATGGATTATTCTGCCTTGCTGCCGCTGCAGTTGAGGCAGGGTGCGAGCATTGAGGGCTGGCTTGAAGGTCGTGCGATTGACAAGCACAGGACGAATTCGCGTTTACTCAAAAAGGTTATGAGAATAACCGACACGAGCGATATTGCAACTGTTCTGAAAGCTCACGCCGCAACGGTTACGGATAACTACTGGTTCAAAGCTGATGGCGAGGATATAGCCTATAAAGATATACTCTTCAATGATGACAGCTACTCCGATGTAGCTTTGTTTGGCACTTTCGAGAGCGTTTCAAGTGCTGAAAAACTGGATAATAAGAACTCCCGTTCACCCGAGCTCACTAATATCGGTAGCTTTGAAAAATGCTGGAAGCTTCACGACGGAAAGTGGTTTATGTATAAGCGTGAATCCAAAGAGGAGCAGTTTTCTGAGATTTTCATTTGCAAGCTTGGTCAGTACTTCGGCTACGATATGGCTTCATATGAAATTAGCGACGACTGCGTTATTACTCCTGATTTCACAGAGAGCAAGAAATATGACCTTGAGCCTGCAGTGGCGATTGTTGGCGAGAATGAGGATTACACTTATAGCTATAAGAAGCTGCAGGAATTCTCACAAGAGATTGCCGATGATTTTGTAAAGCTCATTTTCATGGACACTCTTTGCTATAATATGGACCGCCACACGAATAACTACGGTGTGCTTCGAGATGCAGAAACAGGGGAGATAGTTAAACTCGCTCCGAACTTCGATAACAACATAGCTCTTATTTCAAGAGGCTATACTAAAACCGAAGTCAGCGACAGTGACTTGCTCATCTCACTCTGGAAAGAATTCATAGCAAACAACGACATTAAATTTGAGAAACCGCCCCTCACACGAGAGACGGTTGAAAAGATAGCGTACAGCATCGATATTGATGTTGATAAAAAATATGTTAATGAGTTTGTTATGAACAGGTATGCAAAGCTGTAATTAATTTGGTGCCCAAAGGTGCCTAATTGGTGCCCCAATTTTCAAAATTATTTTTGCTGTAACCGTTGGCAAAATCGTGAAAAGCCTTTGTTTAAGCACTTTTTAGAAGGAGTACTATAATACCGTAAGTGCTTGTTTAATACTACCGCAAGGTTGGGTAACAACCCGATGGTAGGCGCAACAGTTGCCTGCGCAGTTGCAGTTGAAGAAGCTATGAAATAATTCAAGCATAATTTAAGGCTCAGGAAAATCCTGAGCCTTTTTTGTCGCTGTTTTTATTTTTTCGCTTTGCAACATTGCTTACATGCCCGTATTTTATAATGGAGTAAGCGTTATAATTAAATTTTTACTGCTCGTCGATAATGCTGATGCCGACCACGAGATACTCTATGCCGTTGCGGATTAGCTTTGTCGCCTTGAGAGCTACGTATTCGTCAAAACCTTCAAAAGTCAGACGGAAGGATACTGTGAATGCTTTGCGCTTGTCAATAGCCTTGAGGATGTTTTCCTTTGTAACCTGTCGGGCAACACGCTCTTTGTCAACGGGATTGACTCCGTCGATAAAGCTCTTGAGTCCGAAGGTGAAGAAATTGTCGCCGCTCTTGTCAAGACGCAGACGTTCATATCCCGCCACAGAGTAGTACTCAATAAAGCGGTTGCTTGCAAGGTGAACAAAATAGATGCACATATAATCCGAAACGAGTGATTGAGCGATACGCGCAAAATTGCTCGGGTCGTCGCGAAAAGCAACAAGCGTTTCCATACCCGAAAACTCTTCTTCAGTCGAGGTGATACCGATAATAATCTGCGGTCGGATATCATCCACGTACATCGCTTTAAGACGATAATGCTTTGGTTGTCCGTTAACAAGCATACGGTAGTCGAGTTTGATACCCTGCTTTGCCCGTTCGATAAAGGTTGCCTCGTCAAAAGCGCGTAGAACAGCCGGCAAGTCGTCAGCATAAATCACCCTTTCGGCGTCCGTACGAAGTGCTTCGGTAAAGCTTGCACCTTTAGGCGCGAGACCAAATGAGATGTAGTCCTCATCCTCGGAAATAGAATCGTAATTACCTGTGCCGACATCAACCAGATACACTGTGCTATATTCTGCAAACAGGGTGTTGATATATGCGTCCATATCCATACCGCCGGAATTCTGCGGCGAGTTAAGCGCCTTCTCCGTCTTTTCAAGAACCTGTGCCCTCAGCGGAAACGGCTTTTTGATATAATCAACAGCGCCGAGATTAAGACACGCTGCTTCGTTGTCCTCGGCGTTGGCAAGAACAATGACAGGAATATCCTTTAACTGTGCGTCTTTTTTCAGCTCCATCAAAAGTTCGGTGCCGCTCATATACGGCATTTCGAGGTCGAGAAGAATCAGCGCAATATCGGGCGTTGATCTGAGAATTCCCAGCGCCTTCTGGCCGTTAGTGGCAAAAACGAGATTATATACATCGCTGATCATAATCTCCATCATTTCGAGGTTGACGGTGTTGTCGTCGACCATCAGTACAGTTTTCTTTTCGGTAGTAGTCATAGTATCACCTTCTCTGTAGCATACGGGCGCCGCCGTGTGCGGCCGCAATTACCGTATCATTACTTATTATACTATTTTTAATGACGCTTTGCAATATTTTTCAATTTAATACATAATGTTGTAACCTACTGCAATGATATCATTATGATTACAGTATCATTTCAGTCAACAAAAAAGGTCTTGCTGAAGCAAGACCTTTAATTGTTTATTTAGACTGGAAAAGCTTTTTATCAAGATTTCTTTTTACAAAAATGAAATAAAGCGCTGTGCCGAGAACAAGCATTACTCCAAGCTCACCAATGGCAACCAAACCGCCCTGAACAAGAAAATCGCCGAAGTGGAAAGGACCGTCTATAAAGAAGGCTTCAATCTCCCATCCTACGATTATGCCGTTCCATATTGCGGGCATTAGCATTGCGAGAAGCGGATAATTCTTAATTTTCAAATTTCTTAAGAGGTATATGCAAACCGACGAGCCGAGAGTTGCGAGCGAGCCAAAAATCATATCAAGCGGTAAGCCCTGTCCGATGCTCTGAAAGTTTGAAATCACACAGCCGAGTGTAAGACCCGGGATTGCAGCAGGAGTGAAAAGCGCAAGGATATTTAATGCCTCGCTTACTCTGAACTGAACTGCGGCAGTTGTTGTACCGGGGAGCAGTGCGCCCTGCGCAAGGGTCAGTACTGCGTAAAGCGCTGCAATAATTGCAGCCTGGGTAATGAATAATACCTTTTTGTTTCTCATGATTCAATTCTCCTTAGTTTTGTTATAGCAGGTTGTGCCAAGTACTGCTTTGTCGTTTTGACCGACTGTGCTATTATAACACAGAAAAGAGAAAATGCAAGGATTATTTATATCATTCTTTACAACGCTTTGTCAAAATGATAATATTAAATCTGACGGGGGGATAATTATGATTACATTTGTTCTTACTTATAAAACTGACAGCAAAAAAACAAGGGACGCTTTTCTTTCGGAGCTTGAAGCACTCGATATGGTAGCGGTTTGCGAAGCGGAGCAGGGTTGTAAAAAATACAGATATTATCTTCCCTGTGACGATGAGTCGGCGTTGCTTCTTATTGAAAGCTGGGAAGAGGAGGCTGACCAGAAAAGACATGCGACGCAGCCACATTTCAAGGTGCTTCAGGATATAAAGGAAAAGTACAATGTTGTCACACTGTGCGACACGTTTATGAGTTAGGAGAGCTTATGACGAGGGAATGGCTGAATAAAAACAATGTCCGCGATATTGACTTCTCACTCGATTTTATCCCGAAAGCAAAGGACAGAAACGCTTGGAATAATATTTCGCACACGGCAAAAGTACGTATTACAAACGATGCAAAACGCTTCGATGGTTATGCTTTTGAGTCGCTTTCGGCTATGGACTTTCTTGCTTTTAAGAGAAGCGGAAACCGTGCTGATTATGAGGAGAAGTCGCTTAAAAAGAGAAACGCACTTTCTTCGCTTGTGCTTGCCGAATGTGTTGAATACAGAGGAAAATACCTTGACCGCATTGCCAACGGCATCTGGTCGATTTGCGAGGAAAGCTTTTGGGGAGTGCCTGCACATAACGACGGTAAGGCTCTGCCTGATATAAGTGAGCCGATAATTGACATTTTCGCAGCGCAGACTGCGGGTATACTATGTCTTGCTGTATACCTACTCAAAGATGAGCTTGACAAAATTGCACCGCAGATTGCAAAAAGAGTCGAGCATGAGATGAATGAAAGAATACTTACTCCGTTTATCGAAAGCACTGATTTCTGGTGGATGGGATATCACAGAAAGGATATTAACAACTGGAATCCCTGGATACTCTCTAATCTGATTTATCCGTTTATTATGTACGAAAGAAAGGACTGCACCGAAAAGGCGCTTTATGTCCTTCAGCCTTTTCTTGACTATTACAGCGACGAGGGTTCTTGCGACGAGGGGGTAACCTATTGGAATGTCGGAGGCCTTTCGCTCTTTGACTTTCTTGACGTATTATATCTTTCAACTAATGCAAGGATTAATTTTTTTGACAACCGAAAAATAATAAATATCTTTACCTTTATTGAAAAGATGTATATTTCAGACGGACAGTTTGTAAACTTTGCAGACGCAGCGCCGCTTCCGAGACTTGATATAGTAACGATATTCAGAATGGGGAAACGGATTAATAATAGTAGTATTATGGCGCTTTCAAGGGAGCTTCTTGCCTTTGAAAGCGAGAAAAACGAGAAGGAGTATATCACACTTAAAAGGGGCGTGCCTGACGCTTTTTCTTTTGATGAGCTTGAGCCTTTTTCCTTTGAAAGAAATGAGAAAAAGTTTACTCTTATCAGTGACATAGAAGTTGCTGTTTACAGAAAAGGGAAACTCTTTCTTTGCGTAAAGGGCGGTCACAACGGCGAAAACCATAACCACAACGACGTTGGAAGCTTTGTTCTTTATCGTGATGGTAAGCCTGTTTTTATTGATATAGGTGCGCCGTTTTATGACGCACGCTCATTTTCTGAAAACAGGTATGAGATTTTTTCAAACACAAGTAACTACCACAATCTCCCGATTGTAAACGGCAAGGCACAGAAAAGCGGAAGCGACGCTAAAGCGCTTGATTTTTTTGCCGATGAAAAAAGAGCCTCGATGAAACTCGATTTATGTTATGGCGAAAAGGTTGAAAGAGAATTTCTGACCGACGGTGAAATAATTATCAAAGACCGCTTTAACTCTTCTGATGTAAGCGAGGTATTCATCACAGCAGAAAAGCCTGTTATTACCGATAACGGAGCTTTGGTGGCGGGTGTAAAGCTTTCCTGCAGTGTGCCGTTTAAGGCGACGGTTGAAACAATCACTCTTGACGACGGGCGGCTTATTAACTCATGGGGCAAAGAAATTTTCAGACTTATTTTTGAAACAGAAAATGCGGCTGAAATCGAGTTTTCGGTGGAATGATATGAATATAGTTTTGTTCGGAGTCGGAGGATACGGAAAAACCTATCTTTCGCTAATTGAAAAATATGTTGATAAAAAGCATAAAATAGTTGCCGGCGTTGACCCGTATTGTTGCGGTGAGGAGCTTTCATTTCCTGTTTTTGAAAGCGAAGACGCTTTTTTTGACAGTGGTATAAGCGCTGATTTAGCCATAATTTCAACACCTGTTTACTGCCATAAAATACAAGTAGTAAAGTGTATTGATGCCGGGCTTGATATTCTTTGCGAAAAGCCTGTTTGCGCTTTGTATGAGGACGCAGTATTTTTAAGTGAATACGCAAAAAAGAAAAACACAAGGCTTGGTATCGGCTTCCAGCTTTCTTTTTCAGATGCAATACTAACGCTGAAAAACGAAATTAAAAACGGAGTTTACGGCAAGGCGCGTTTTGCAAAATGCTATTTGTCGTGGCAAAGGGATAGGGATTATTATTTGAAAAGCGACTGGAAGGGCAGGCTTAAGAGAGGGGACGATTTTGTTCTTGACAGCATTATTTCAAATGCGACGGCACATTATCTTCACAACACATTTTTTGTTTTGTCATCCTCGCCTGAAAACTATGATTTTATAACTGCAAGGGCAAATGATATTGAAACGTTTGACGCCTGCGTTATTAAAGGCAAGCTTAAAAACGGAACTGATTTTTATTACAGCGCGCTCCACTGCGGCGATGAATATATTGAGCCTGTGTTTGAATTTGAATTTGAAAACGGTACGGTTTATTATAATCAAAACGAATGCGATATGCTTTACTCCGTTATGAAAGACGGCGAAAAAAAAGAATACGGGGCTCTTCAAAGCGAATGTGTAACAGCGCAGAAAATTATAAAAATGCTCGATGGAAATGTTACTTGCAAGGTTGAGGACGTGTTGCCTCACCTAAAACTGTGCAACGAAATAACAATGTCAAACCCTCCTGAAACTTTTTGTGAAACAAGACTTATTAATAATGTTGTCACCGTTGACGGCATTTGCAAAAAACAAAAGATGTGGTATAAAACAATGCAGCTTCCGACAAAGGAAGAACTGATAAAATAAATCGGATGTCATTTTAATGACATCCGATTTTATCATTTATGATTATTTACAATTCGCTGTATTTTACCGGCGCTGATTAATAATCCTTCAAGTATAAGGCTCAACAAGCATGGCAAATATACCTTGCTTAAACCAAATATAAATGAAACAGCGCAAGTTAAGATAATCAGTGCAAGAATGATAAGGGATATTTTCCTGAAATAATGAAATTCTTTTTTTGAAAGTGGCTTTTCGGGAGTGTCAAGAGGACAAAATATAATTATGGCAACTGATGAAAATATGCTTAAAACAAAAAGTGCTTTTTCAGTGTTAAAGACGCTTGAAACTCTGATGACTGCAAGGCTTAAAAATATGCTTAAGCCGGACATAATATCGCATCTCAATTCAGTAGCTGCGTGATATCCTCCTGCATATCGGCGTATTGACTGAAAAGCTATGTAAAATATGATGCTTTCAATAATGCAGGAAAGTATAACCCCAAAAACGACAGTAAGGAGAAAAAAGAACAAATGTGAGATTAATATAAATAATCCATATTCATAAAGTTCCTTTTCCTCCTGCTCTATACTGCCTTTTTTTACAAGCATTAAAGCTGATTTTTGCGCAAGCTTACTTATCATTTTCAACCTTGCTGAATTTCTTTAACGCCGCAGGTGCTTTTGGCTGATAAATGGTAATACAGGTTGTACTGTTTGAGTTACCCTTTAATGAAAATTCAACAGCCTTTTTAAGCATTGAGCTCTTTGATTTCATATCGCTTTCCTCCTTCTTTTTATTTTATATCTCAATACTAAACCCGAAAAAATGCGCTTTCAACAGCTTTGACAGAATTGTACTTTTTTCATACAAAAAAGTTAAAAAATCTGCAAAAAATAAAAAACATGTAAAATTTTACGGAATAATCTGCTTATATGTAGAAATATATGCAGATGTGTTTGTTTATTTTGATTATGCTAAATGCTACAATCAAAATGGTGATGAACTAATGAATATAGATTATGAGCGAATCGGCTTTCGCATTGCGCAAAGAAGAAGAGAGCTGAAGCTTAAACAGCGCCAGCTTGCCGAGTTGGTCGGAGTTTCAAATAAGTACATTTCAAATCTTGAAACCGGAACAAGACACGTTAATCTTGAAATGCTTTCAAAGCTTTGCGACGCGCTTGACGTAACTCCGGATTATTTTTTACTCGGAAGCATAAAAAAGGAACCCGGAAAAAACCTTACGGATAAAATACAACTTTGTTCGCCTGAAAATCAAAGAATAATATCCGATATTGTAGAAATTTTCACAACTAAATAAATATTTGACAATAATTTTATTATGCTGTAAACTTTTATTTATAAAACAGTTTACGGCATTTTTTAGGTTTGGTGAAAAGAACGAATGAAAATTGTAATTTGCGACGACGAAGCGGAATATGTTAACGACGTTAAGCGTCATATAAATCAATACTTTTCGGAGCACGGGCTTTCGGCTGATATTTATTGCTATTACAGAAGCGAGGATATTCTCAAAAGCTCCGCAATTTTTGATATTGCTTTTCTTGATATTGAAATGGACAAGGAAAACGGCATTAAAATTGCAAAAGAGCTACAGCACAGAAACCCCGAAATAGTACTCATATTTATAACTGCGTATGAGCATTATCTTGATGAAGCACTTGACCTCGGCACTACAAGATTTTTTGACAAGCCAATTGATTCTCAAAGGTTTTATAAGGGACTTGATAAGGCTATCAGCAAGGTGGATAAAAGCGAAATAACTATTTTTGTAAATGACGGACGAGAAGGAAAAGTCAAAATAAGAATTAATGAAATAATATTCCTTGAGATTCTCGGGAGAAAAACAAAGGTGGTTACCGTAAACGGAGAATACTATTCAACCGAAAATCTTAAATTCTGGAAGAATAAGCTCAACAAATCATATTTTGCGTCACCGCACAATTCCTTTATTGTTAATACAAATTATATTACATATTTTCAAAGCACCGGACTAAGAATGTATAACAAGTATTACGTGCCTATTGCACATTCCAGACGCTCCGAATTCAAAAGAAAATTTATGATGCTTATTGGTGATTGAAATGCAGTGGTTCTATTTACTTGTATATCTTTTTGAGGCTATAATTGCCTATATGTATTTTTCCGATAATTATGAGCTGAAGCTAAAACGAGGCGTGTCATTACTTATAGCAGTTTTGCTATATGTTGCCGCTTTTGCTGTTAATCTTTTTGGAAATAATAATATTATTTTTAATACAGTTTATCTTTTGTTTTCCACACTGATTTTCAGTAAAGTCTCTTTTAATATTAGCTGGAAGAGCGCAGTTTTTCATTCATCTATTCTTATTGCGATAATGCTCATAACCGAAATTCTTGTCGAGTCGTCGGCGTCATCTATTATGCATATACCGATTGACGCTTACAGGGACAGCACTTCTGCGCTTATAATACTCGGCATAATCTGCAAGGTGCTGTATCTGATAATATGCAAGCTGATATCAGTGCTTTATTCATACAAGAAAAACAATGCTGTAACGGATATGAAAAGAACCTTTCTTTTGTTTTTATATCCGATAATGGTAACCGTAACGCTTTTATTGCTTTTTTATATGGATACGGTTTACGATATTTCGAAGGGTTTTAGTATTTTGTTTTCAGGTATCAGTATCGCTTCTCTTGCGCTGTGCTGTTTTATATTCGTTTATAATCAGTTTCTCCAAAAGCATGAAAACGAGCTTGTATCTCTTAAATCTCAAAACGAAAAGAACGAGATGAACAAAACATTTTACTCCCTTCTTGAAAAGAAAAATGACGAACAAAGAGTGCTTATTCACGACATAAAGCACCACCTTTCCGCCATAGGATCTATGGATACAACGCAGCAGATAAGAGAGTACCTTTCAAGTATTAACAACGATTTTGACAATTACGACTCCATCGGAAAAAGTAATAATAAAATGCTTGATTTAATACTTAACAAATATTCAATGCTTTGCAGCAAAAGCAATATTGAATTTCATATTGATATAAGGTCGTCGAATCTTGATTTTATAGATGACAGTGATTTGGTTTCGCTTATAGGAAATCTTATGGACAATGCCTTGGAAGCGGCTGCAAAATCCGCTAATCCGTCTGTTAGCTTTTTAACAAAGAGGGAAAGATATTTTGTTGTACTGACTGTAAAAAACACTTGCAGCGTCGCACCTAAGGAAGTCAACCACAAACTGCTTTCAACTAAAGAGAATTCCGAACTGCACGGCTACGGAACAAAAAGCATTGAAAAAATTGTCAGAAAATATGATGGAGTTAACGACTGGGAATATGACGATGACAATAAGATGTTTACATACAATATTGTATTTAATATGAATGAGGAATAAAAATGGAAAAAATAAAAATCTCAATCGGGTCTGACAAGTCGGGATATCCGCTGAGAAAAAGCATCGAGCAGTACCTTGACGAAAAGGGGATTGAATACATTTCCCACGGTCCTGAAAATGAGGAAGAGGCTGTACCGTTTTTTGAGGTTGCGCCTATGACGGCAAAGGATATACAAAACAAAGCTGCCGATTTCGGTATACTTATTTGCGGGACCGGAATGGGCATGTCGCAGGTTGCAAACAAGTTCAAGGGGATAAAAGCTGCCTGTGTTGAAAATGTATATTCTGCAAAAATGTGCAGGGTAATTAACGATTCTAATATTCTTTGTATGGGCGGCTGGATGATTGCACCGACTCTCGGTATTCAGATGGTTGAGGCGTTTCTTTCGTCGAGCTTTACCGAAGGCGTTGAGCCTTGGCGAAAAGAGTGGCTTGAAAAAGCAAAGGAAAAGATTTCGAAGCTTGAAGACGAAATATATTAAAAATAAAGCCGTTAAGATATTGATATCTTAACGGTCTTTTTCATATTTTTTCAAATCTTTTAACGGCTTTGCCGTCGATGACTATTTCATCATTCCACATATTTGCAGGCCTTGCCCAAACCTTTTCGCAGGCGTTTACATCCCTGTAAATCACCATGTCTTCAAGCGTTTCGCTATGCTTTGCAAGTGCAATAACCTCATAGACATTACCCTTGTAATGTCTGTACATACCAAGCTCTATATTCATTTTTTACCTCCCCAAATTTATAATTATGTATTAGCATATTATATAATAAAATAAAAGAATGTTGTGTGTTTTTCATGAAAAAATTGACATTATTTTTTTATTGATATATAATATTTTATTAAGGGGTGATTATATTGAAAGGAAAGCTATCGACAGGCAATACCTATTGTCTGATTTCAGCATTTATAATTTTCGTTTCATACATAGGGGAAAGATTTGTAAACGTATTTGTTCAACATTCAAGAGGACTTGCTTTAGGTGAAGCATTCTTTTTTTCGCTTATGACCTTTGCCGTGTATATGCTTCTTGTAAATTCGCAGGAGCCGTTTTACGGTATATTGATTGCGGCGTTTGGCTTTCGTATGATGCCGCCTAATATACTCGGCTTGATTAATTCGGAATCTATGGCGGCAGGAGTTGTTTATTATATAGTTGAAAAAATGGCGATGATTATTTTTGCATTTGCTATTTTAAGACTTTATAAGCTTCAGGATCCTGACGATTACATCTCACCGCTTTCAATTATAGCAATACTTGTGCTTATGCCGTTTGCAAACGATGTTACATCGGTTATTTCAAACTATCTTCTTGCGTTTACAGGAAAAATGTATGCAAGCTATTTTGCATCCTTTGCAATCTTCACGGCTGTTCAGCTTGTGCTTCTTTTCCTTGCAAGTCAGACAACAAACAAAGGCGCAAGATTTATCTGCAATTTCCAAATTGTAGCGCTTCTCCTTAATTTTGCAAGAAAGATTACAGCCGTTATTATTATGACAGCAAGAGCGCAGCATGTAAGCAAGAGCTATTATGTATGGATTGTAATTTATGCTTTCTTTGATGTTGTGTTTATTTTAATGAGCAAAAAGAGAAAAGACGCCGAAAAAGCCGTTGAGGCATAAATAACCAATACTGCAAAGTGACCGATTTAATCGGTCACTTTTTTATCACCGCTCGGGAGTCAAAAAATGAAGAAAAAACTAAGGCTTAATGCAAACCAGATAAAACTTATTGCGATTATCGCTATGACTGTCGACCATCTGACATGGGCGCTTTTTCCGGGAACTCAGGCTGTTTGGTATGTGTTCCTACTCCATATTGTCGGAAGGCTGACTGCGCCTATAATGTGGTTTTTCATTGCAGAGGGGTGCCATTATACACACAGCTTCGGCAAATACGCCGCAAGGCTTTTTGCCTTTTCCGTAGTATCACATTTTGCATATAACTTTGCGTTTGGAATTGATTTCCTGCCATTTTCAACAGGTGTGTTCAATCAGACAAGCGTTATGTGGTCGCTTGCCTGGGCAGTGGTGCTTATATGGATTTGTAAACAGGATAAAATACCCCGGTGGGCGAAGATACTGAGCATAGCGGTAATATGTGTTATATCATTCCCGTCGGATTGGTCAAGCATTGCGGTTATGTGCCCGCTTTTCCTATATTCACATAGGGGAAAATTCAAACTTCAGTCAAGAGATATTGTCATATGGTCATTTGTTTATGCTACTGTATATTTTATATTCCTCGATAAGCTTTACGGTGCTTTGCAGATGTTCACATTCCTCACTATTCCGATACTTTCCCGGTATAACGGAGAACGTGGAAAGTGGAAGGCAATGAAATGGTTTTTCTATATCTATTACCCCGCACACCTTGTGGCAGTCGGAATAATAAGACTCGCTTTGCACGGCGACATTTCAATTATTTTTTGATTTGTCTTGCGGCAAATTGTCCTGTTCGAATCTCGCCTTATTGTTATTAAAAAGAAAAACCGCCCTGATGGACGGTTTTACTTTTTGGCGGAGACAGCGTCCTCGTTCGCTGCGCTTACGAAGCAAAATGCAATCTGCATGTTGCTGTAGTTCGCTTCGCGACTCGTCCTTTCCCCAAAAAGTCTTACGACTTTTCGGGGGCCCCGATAGAGTGTCTGGTTCGAATCTCGCTTTAATGTTACTAAAAAGAAGAAGCCACCTACAGGTGACTTCTTCTTTTTGGCGGAGACGGCGAGATTCGAACTCGCGGGGGATTGCTCCCTAACTGATTTCGAGTCAGCCCCGTTATGACCACTTCGATACGTCTCCGTATTCTGCCTTAATGCCTGCATATTGTATCACGATGAAAATGATTTGTCAACGACAATTGACTTTATCATACTAAAATTATATAATTAACATCGGTGATGGTATGAGCTTTATAAAAAGCAAAAAAGGTACGGCAGTTATTGTGATAAGCGGTATATTCACCGCATTAATCTGCGGTATTATGAATTTTTTACTGATACCTATTATTGAAAGTGATACAAACGGTATACGATGCTTTGATATGAACTTTGCCTACAGCTTTGAAGAGGCGAAGAAATTTCTTTCCCTTCTGTCAGAAAGGGGAAGGGAGGTTTATCTCGGCTTTCAGCTGCCGCTTGATTTTTTATATCCGTTCGTATATGCGGTATTCTTTTTCTTTATTATTGCAAGGCTTACAAAACGAGTACTTCCGCTTTGCCTTTTACCGATTATTCTTGCTTTAACTGATTATACGGAAAATATATGCACCCTTATTATACTGAAAGCATCAGAGCTTTCAAAGGCGCTTGCTTCCTTTTCAAGCGTGACAACCAGCGTTAAGACAGTACTTATGTATACTGTGTTTGCCGTGATTATCGTTTGTGCCATATACCGAGCGACAAAAAGGAGAAATGTATGATTGCTATTATTGATTACGGTGCAGGAAATCTGTCGAGCGTCAAAAAAGCGCTTGACTATCTCGGCGCCGAAAGTGAAATAACAAAAGACCCTCAAAAAATTTACTGCGCTTCGCACATTATTCTTCCGGGCGTAGGTTCATTCGGCGACGCTATGCACTCTATGGAAGATAGGGGACTTACCGGCGTTGTAAAAGATGTTGCAGGCAAGAAACCTTTTCTCGGAATCTGCCTCGGTCTTCAACTTCTTTTTGAAGAGAGCGAGGAAAGCCCCAGTGTAAAAGGCCTTGGTATTCTTGATGGAAAAATCAGGAAAATACCGAAGGAAAACGGGCTCAAGGTTCCGCATATGGGCTGGAATTCCGTTAACATAAAAAAGAGTGACGGGATTTTCAAAGGCATTGACGAGGATAGCTATTTTTACTTTGTTCACTCATTTTATCTTGAGGGTGCCGGCGACGCCGTTGCAGCAACTACTCAGTACGGAGTCGATATTGAATGTGCGGTTGAATGCGGCAAGCTTTTTGCAACACAGTTTCATCCTGAAAAAAGCGGTGAGCTTGGCTTAAAGCTTCTTAAAAACTTTATTGAAACGGAGGCAGAGTGATGTACGCAAAAAGAATTATTCCCTGTCTTGACGTTAAAAACGGAAGAGTTGTCAAGGGCGTATCATTTGTTGACCTTCGTGATGCGGGGGACCCTGTTGAATGTGCAGCGGCTTATGACAGGCAGGGAGCCGACGAGCTTGTATTGCTTGACATTACCGCAACCCACGAGGGCAGAAGCACTATGCTTGACATAGTAAGGCGCGTTGCGCAAACAGTGTTTATTCCGTTTACAGTCGGCGGCGGAATAAAAACCGTTGATGATTTTCGTGAGATACTTCTTGCCGGCGCCGATAAAATCAGCGTAAATTCCGCTGCGGTGAGAAATCCCGATTTAATAAACGAGGCGTCGTATAAATTCGGAGCGCAGTGCGTTGTTTGTGCTATTGACGCTAAAAGAAATGAAAAAGGCTGGGAAGTCTATCTCAACGGCGGAAGAATCCCCACGGGTATTGACGCAGTGAAGTGGGCGGCAGAGGCTGAAAAAAGGGGAGCAGGGGAAATTCTGCTCACATCAATGGATTGCGACGGACAGAAGACGGGTTATGACATTGAGCTTACAAGGACAGTCAGCGAAAGCGTCGGCATACCTGTTATTGCTTCGGGCGGTGCAGGAAAGGCTGAGCATTTTCTTGACGCTTTTGTAGATGGCAAGGCAGATGCAGTTCTCGCTGCAAGCCTGTTCCATTTCAATGAGCTTCCGGTACCTGAACTCAAAAAATACCTGTCACAAAACAATATACCTGTAAGGATTAAGCGTTCGCTTTAGTGAACGCTTTCTTTTATATTTGGATTATTATTTTATTTTCATAATATTACTTATTGAATATAAACCGATGTAATGATATAATTACTATGAGTAAATATGTGAGGTAGAAATATGCCTAAAGAGGAAATAAAAAACGATAATCTCGTTATCGGCAGAAACGCAGTTATTGAGCTTCTCAAAAGCGGAAGAGAGGTTGAAAACGTGCTTGTCGCAAGGGGAGAGCATGAGGGCTCTGTGAACAGAATTATCGCTATGTGTAAGGAAAAGAAGATAGTGATAAAAACCGTCGACAGAAAAAAGCTTGACTTTATGTGCGCCGGCGCTAATCACCAGGGCGTTGCGGCAAATGTTCCTGCCCACAGCTATTCAAGTGTTGACGAAATCCTCAAATTTGCCGAGGATAAGAATGAAAAGCCGTTTATAATAATCTGTGATGAAATTGAGGACAGCCACAATCTCGGCGCTATTATCAGAAGCGCAGAGGCTTGCGGGGTTCACGGGATAATTATTCCGAAAAGGCGAAATGTCGGGCTTAATTTTATCGTTGCAAAAACCTCGTGCGGCGCTCTTGAATATATGAGAGTTGCAAGGGTTTCGAATATTGCCTCAACAATAGATGAGCTTAAAAAGAAAAATATCTGGGTTTACTGTGCGGATATGGACGGACAACCCTGGTGCAAAACCGATTTTTCAGGCGGCTGCGCACTTGTTATCGGAAATGAAGGCAAGGGTGTCGGCAGGCTTATCAAGGAAAAATGTGATGTAACGGTTTCGCTTCCGATGCTCGGCGAGGTCAACTCCCTTAACGCTTCGGTTGCAGCAGGCGTCCTTATGTATGAGATAACAAGACAGCGTTTAGGACTTTAATTTGTATTGAGTGAGAATTATGAGTGAGAATTTATCTATTGACGAAATAATAAAGCAGGCTGAAGAAATCAGAAAAAAGGTTGTAAAGCAGGCTGAAAGCACCAAGGAGAGTATTGAAGCAGGCGAATTTTCCGGTGTTGAAAAAACGATTGCAATCCCCGATATAAAGTCCGATGAGCAGGACGACGGAGACATGAAAATTGTCGGCGAGGAAAAGACCAATGTTATCGACAGCAAGGCGCTTCGCCACGCTGATGAAGAAAAGACAAGGGTAATAGACCAAAAGACAAGGGCGATTGAGCTTGACCAGAAAACAGGTGTTGTCGGCGATCTTAAGAAGGTTAAGAAAAGCTATTTTAATTCCGACGGTAAGGAACCCGTTTATTCAAAGCGACCGCCCGAAATGGTTGAAAAGCCTGCAACTATTAAAAGCAAGTCAAGCTTTGACCACACCTCCGACCTTGAGGAGCTTCCCACAATAGTTGCGGTTGACGAGCTTGAAAACACAAGAATTGTTTTTAATGACAAGCAGCCTAAGCCGAGCGAACAGAATACATATGACAGTGACGAAAGCGATCAGATTGTGCTTGAAGGCTTTGAGGACGCTGACGGCAAGGTTGAAAAAATCGACGAAAGACTTGCCGAAAAGCAGCTCGCCGAAAGGCGTAAGGAAAAGGTTAACAAGTTCAGACTTTTCAGTCCGGATGAGATTGAAGAGGAGGAGAAAACGGAAAATAAGCTTGAGCAGGAGGAGTATACAAGCCGTGACGATAAAACGGAATTTCGTGAAAAGCTTTTTGCGATGAAATCGGCAACGACCTTTTCCGCACTTTTTACCTTTGGTATCGGATTGATTGTAGCGCTTCTTACAAGGTTTCAGAGCAGTGCCTATTTACCGTCCTTCCTTCTTAACGATACGGTGTTCTTCTCTGTTTGCGCAGTGCTTTATTTCATTGCGCTTGTGATAAATATTAAGGTGCTTGTTCACGGCTTTAAGGTGAAAAAGGGAATTAACAGCGACTTCCCGATTGCAGTGTCAAACGTGATACTGTTTTTACATACGGTGCTTCTTGCAGTTGATGTGGATATGTATATTGACGGCGGTGCGCTTTTTGCACTTGTCGGAATATTCTCACTGTTTATGAGCCAGCTTGGTAAGCGCAGAATGCTTACAAGAATCATCAAAAACTTTGAATTCATTCTTTCTCTTGATGAGCTTCACACGGTTGAAACAATAGCAAATACCATTGACGCAACGATAATCAGCCGCGGCGTTCTGACGGGTGAGGCTAACCTTAAAACAAGCATTAAGACTGATTTCACAACAAAGTTTCTCGATATCAGCTCGGGTGACGAGCCGGCTGACAACATTGCAAAAGTTACAGGTTCTATTATGTTTGCACTGAGCTTTGTGCTTTTTGTTGCGTCGTCAATAATTGAACATAGTATTCATTACGGCTTTAATATTGCAGTTTGCGCAATGGCTATTTCCGTTCCGTGTATTTCACTTTTCTGTACAAACAGCACGCTTCTTAATATGTCAAAATCGCTTGAAGAAAACGGAGCTATGATAAACGGCTTTGAGGGCGCAAATATGGTTGTGGACGCAAATGCTATTGTGATTGAAGCTCAGGATTTGTTCGGAGCAAGAAGCTGTGAAATCCA
>ODAJ012062706.1_pt1 | contig 18618 bp, 15 predicted proteins | sample 1539241 | NCBI WGS metagenome assembly ODAJ01 (sample SAMN02144231, study PRJEB22623) | gut metagenome | biome: sheep rumen | host: Ovis aries | place: New Zealand | reverse complement strand
GACATACCATATACGAATGACTTTTCCATACGAATTATTTATTTCTGGGTGCAAATATAATCAAAATAAAATGGGTCCACAAATTTGTGGGCCACAATTTTGTGTACCAGATAGGAGTTCCCTATGAAAAACCATTGTCAGAGGAGTTACAACCGGGCATTATGCTTAAACCAAATTCATGCGAGCCAGAGCGTTGATGATGACATATAGGAAGGGGCATGCGGAGCCTGTGTTTTTAGAAATATGGTGAAGGAGAATTGGAGATAATACATCATACATAAAGTTTATATTTTTAGTTTTTAACCTCACTTCCTCACTCAATAGCTCACAACTGTAGTCATTATGGTCATTTCAGGAAGTGAGGAAATAGTGAGGAAGTGAGGAAATAATTGACGAATCGGCTAATTTTAACACGTTTTTACTTGCATTTTTGTTACAATTTTAGTATCTTTGTAGGGGCAAGATCAGACATATATTAGTCACTTTTCAAAACCTTTTTTATATGAAGACAAACCTATATAACATCCATTTCAAAGACGTGCCCAACGGATGGGCTATTTGTTTCAACGACAACTGTGCGCAGCATGAGGATTGCTTGCGCCGCATCGCAGGCGAACTGGCAGAGAGCGAAGCACCAAAGGAGAACCTGAAGGCGATGTGCGTGACTCCCCTTGCCTACCGCGACGGCAGCTGCAAGCTGTATGCCGCGCTGAAGAAGGAGCGCATGGCGTGGGGCTTCTCCCACCTCTACGACCAGGTGCTGAAGATTCACTACGCCGACATCAAGGACGAAATCACCCATTCGCTACGCGGACGCTCCAACTACTACCGCTACAACAACGGGGAACGGATGCTCTCTGAGGTGCAGCAACAGAAGATTGCAAACATTTTTCGCAGGTACGGATACGACAGAGAACCCGAATTCGACCATTACGAGGAGCATCTTGTCTTCCCATTCTAATGGTCCCAAAGGCGTCCGACAACCTGGGACAACTTGTCCGGAGCCTACGGACAAAACGAACGAAGTATTCGGACAAAGCGAACGACATAGCCGGACAACATAATCGGCATAGTCGGACAGCGTTTACAACATACCAGAAACAAAAGAGCAACAATATGAACAGTATGAAATTTACATTTATCCGTACAGACCAATCCAACCTACAGCACATGCGCACCATGAGTCTTCAACGATTTATAGAGCGCATCCGGCACGATACGAAGGAGCAAACCGTCCAGGAACTGCGACGGTTCATCCGCTATAATGCCGACCAGCCGTACTATCAGTTTCACGACATGCACAAGCTGCCGCGCATCTATCCGGCAGTAGAGATGGGAAGGGGCGACGGCGACAGCTATACGCTGAAAAACTTTAACGGCATCATCCTCCTAAGCATCAACAAGCTGAAGACAGACAATCAGATAAGGGAAATAAAGCTGCTCGCGCAGAGCATGCCGATGACCCTGGCAGCCTTCGAAGGTTCCAGCGGGAAAAGTGTCAAGATTCTTGTTCTCGCCACAAGGTACAACGGAGAGGTGCCGCAGACGGAGGACGAGGCAAGCGACTTCTATCGACGTGCCTACAGCATGGCAACCAACATCTACAACGGCATTCTGCCCCACCCCGTCACCGAACGCGACACGAGCGGAAGCGTCATACCGGCGGAGACAACAGCCACTGATGCCTTCAGCTTCCGCATGACCTTCGACCCCGCCCCGTTCTTCAACGAGAAGGCCATCGGCATGAAGGTGCCCGAAAGAGAAATGCCTGCCACGACAGCTGCCGGCGACTCCACGACATCGGCAACGGAAAGCAACGAACGCGTGAGCAAGGGCACGCGAGACCTGGTAGCCTTCATGAACCAGCACTACGAACTGCGCTACAACACCATCATGGGCTATACGGAATACCGGGCAAAGGAGTCGCTGGCCAAATTCGCACCCGTTGACGACCGCACGAAAAACAGCTTCGCCATGGAAGCACGGCTGGCAGGACTCGACGTGTGGGACAAGGACATCAACAGGTTCGTGATGTCGAAGATGATAAAAAACTACAATCCCGTAGAAGAATACCTCTGGCGCGTCCACACCAGCTGGGACGGCAAAGACCATATACGCGACATGGCAAGAAGAGTGCCCACCGACTCACCGCAATGGGCTGACTGGTTCTACACCTGGTTCCTCGGCATGGTGGCACAATGGCTCGGACGCAGCAAGACTTACGGAAACAGCACGGTGCCGCTGCTCATATCAAGACAAGGATACAACAAATCAACATTCTGCAAATCGCTGATTCCCAACGAATTGCAATGGGGATACAACGACAGCCTGATGCTCTCCGACAAGAAAGCCGTCTTGCAGGCCATGAGCCAGTTCCTGCTCATCAACCTCGACGAGTTCAACGCCATCACCCCAAAGGTGCAGGAAGGATTTCTGAAAAACGTCATCCAACTTGCCAACGTGAAAGTGAAGCGCCCTTACGGCAAACATGTGGAGGTGTTCCCGCGGCTGGCTTCGTTCATCGCCACCGCCAACATGACCGACATCCTCGCCGACCCTTCAGGAAGCCGACGCTTCATCGGCATAGAACTCACAGGACCCATCAAGGTCAGCAGGCACATCAACCACGAACAGCTCTACGCACAGGCATACAACGCCATCCTCAACGGCGAACCCTACTGGTTTGATGCACAGCAGACAGAACTCATCATGCAGAACAACCGCAAGTTCCAGATGCAGCAACCCATCGAACAGTTCTTCTTCGAACGCTTCGACATCGCCGAAAAAGAAACTGACGGCGAATACCTCACCGCCACAGCCATCTTCAGCCACATCAAGAAAGAGGTGGGCAGCAGCATCAGCAACACCAACATCCGATCCTTCGGCAGATGGCTCATGAACCTTGACGGACTTCAGCACAAGGGCAGCAACCAAGGAACGAAGTATCTGGTGCGCAAAAAAATGTGAAAAAGAACCCTCCTAACAAAAATTTCCTCACTTCCTCACCATTTCCTCACTCGCCGAAATCCCGATAAATAAAGGCTTTCCGAAAGAAAAGTGAGGAAGTGAGGTTTTTTCTCAAAAAAACGATATAAGTGCCCACCCTATTCTAATCTCTTACGAACTTAGCCGTTTTGGTATATCTGCCTCTGCTGTCGCACAGCACAGCCGGAGCACTATTTCCTTTTACAAACGACATGCGGATGTTGCTGAAGCTGTCCAACGTCAACTTCAACGTGCAGAGGTGTTTCTTGTGGGCAGGACCATCCAAAAAGATTTGGTCCACCTGCTCCATCGTGACGATGGCATACTTCAGACTGTTATGCAACTGGAAGCTGGTCACCTCCCATGCTTCAGCACCCATCATTACCGTGCCACACCAACCTTTACTACTCGGAATAAACACAAATCCGTCTTCCACCCATCTGCACGATGAATTGACAGGGTCAAGCTGCAGGTTATACACCCACGACGTGCTCGTTTTCGTTTCACCAGGGGCTACATATAAATAACTCCCACAAAACTGTTTCAACACCTGATCCCGCGTTGCGGCATCCGAAGGCAAGCTCATCAGAACAGCGAGCAAACTCAATAATACAAAACGCTTCATCTTCATATCATATATGGTTTAGGTTAATATCATGCTCCAAAGCATACTCCTTTTCCATGAGTCCAACAAGAGAAACGACAAAAAGTGGTAAAAATCCCTATCCTGCATGGAAAGGTTTAACAAAGTTGCCGTCACGGTCTATCGTGGCCCACAGGTTCGTCACCTCCATACCATATCCGTCGGCATCGCCGTAGTCCCACTCCAGGTATGTCATCAGGTCGATGGCATCATCCAATCGCGTGTGCGCATCCATCGACAGATAACCACGCTCTATCGCATGTTCTATCAAGTCATACTTCCCATGAATCTGCGTGAAGTCCTCCCGCTTAACAGGCACCCTGACCTCTACGGAATAAGGACGGTGAGCCAGTTTCTGCACCCAGTCGTAAATCACCTGCCACTCTGCATCCTTACACTGTGTCACCCAATGTCCCCCCGTGCCAGAGCTGTAGAACAGCCCGCCCGTCATCTTCTCAATATCCATACGCTCTTTGTATTAGTATAGGTTCATATCATACCCCACAAAGTTATTCAAAGACTTTTTAGACCGACAGTATCAGCAACATCCGTTTTATACTTCTTACCATCTGCTGCCTGCAATTTCAGTTGGTGACAATTTGTCACCGACTCATTTCCTTCCTTTTTTAACCGCTCTTTCAGTTTGTTCCAATACCACTTCTCTTCTACATCGTCATAGACTGCTCTGACGTTTTTCTCTTCAAAGAGTCTTATCTGGTTATGTTTTGTCATAAGTCAACGTTTTTCCTATTCTATAATACAACTCCTTCATGGTTAACATGATACTGAAACGGGATAAGGAACGGACGATTATTTTGCAAAAGTAATGTTTTCGAATGAAAACACCATACTTTTTATATAAAAAACACGGAGGAAAGAGTTTGCAAATCCATATTCGCAGGTGAATCACACCTTCGGTAATGTTAAAACCGCCGAAGTCAGGTGTATATTGCCAGCAACAAGTATACAGTAAGCATTCAATAAGCTACAGGTTGTGATACTATAACATTTGTAGTTGTTGCACTATTGCGAGGGCAAAGGTACGAACAAACTACAACTGCGACAACGTGTACTTCTAAGAATGCTTACGCTGTTTCTAAGTCTTTTTGTTTAAAGAATCAACTCAAATCCTTTCACTTACCAATCATGCAGATTAGCATTTTCTTCTACTCCTTTCTCTATTTCGTCTGGTAGGTTAAAGAAGAAATCAAAACCTGTAATTCTCTCCACCTCATCAACAGAGCACACAGATTGTCTAATTGGATGTTTTTCTGTATCATTGGGATAAATAAAGCCTAATGCTTTCGGCTCTTCATTAATACATAAAACCACCTTAAAGAAAGCGTCTGGAACAGCTATCTTGTTTTCACCAATAGTTCTATGAGTGGAACTATTATAAATGGGACCTGCAACAATATAAATATCCCCATACTTAATTGCCCAGGTACGGCATTTCTCTTCTAAAGTCTTCCACCCTCCATTATTTAGTTTTTCCTCCTGTGGACACATATTTGTCAATAAGAAAGACTGATTCATGGCTGTCTTATCCCACTTATTATCACCCGCAGGACACATGTGACCATGTGACATGTGATACTAATTATTGCGCCAATCATCATGTTCTTGTCTCGGTGGTGGAACCTCTAAATCTACAAAATATCCATTTCGGCATATTGAAGAAGATACCTCGCCAACCCCTATTACATTTCCCTGCTCATCATAATAAGGAACTCCTTTTCGTGAATATGGTCCATCTGTGTGTGTACGTGTCAGATGCCATGCTACCCAATTGGGATTTTTTGTTTCAGAATTATAAGATAATGTATAAGATAATCGTTCCAAAACTTGCGTTGGAAAAACTCCACCTCTAGGAATTTCAAGTGCTTTATTCACCAAAGAGGAATGGTCACTTTTCTCCTTTACAATTGGTTTCGAAACAGATTGAACACTTCCTTCGACTTTCCCTTCTTCTGAAATGTTAAAAGAAAGCCTTCCTTTATGCTTATGTGCACATGATGAGAAGAAGAAGATGGATAGTAAACCTATATAAACAGTTTTAATCATTTGTTGTTTCACTGTTTTTTACCAAATTTGTTCCTTATTTGAATGTCTGTTAATTCTCCGTAAATAGATAGGTATATTATAGCAGAATCTGGATATTTCATAGAAATTTTTTTTGCTACTTTTTTAAACTGTACAACTTCAGAACTTACTTCGAGAACTATAATACATTTAAAAATCTTGTCTTCATTCCCTAAATACCCCCAATTATTATACCCTTTATTTTTCAGATCAAGATATATTTCGTTTAAGTTGTTCTTATTTAATTCTGTTGATTTCTGAGAAGCACTTGTTTCCATAATGAACAGAACTTCTTTAGGATTAAAATCATTAGCTAAATAATTAACCAACATTCTATATTCGGGCAATACTATAGGCACGAATCGTTTACAACTTCTCACAACATATAAACATGCATCTCTAACTCTACTGAGATTTCCCAGATTTGTGTGTCCCATTTCATAGAATATGACATGGGGAAATGTGATTATCTTCTTCACCTTTTCCGAATTGGAAATGGCATTTACATACATTTTCGTCGGATATAGTGATAACTTAGGAAATAATTTAATATTCTTATTTAAAATTTCCGTAGCGTTATCCTGATTCCTTTTCCTAAGTTCAAATTCTGAAGAACTCGTATTTTTCTTTGGTGCTCTTTGTGGAATAACAGAGGATTGGATTGGGACAGTGGATGATATTTCAAGAGCATCAAGTTCACGTAGGTTATGAAGACAATACATAATACCCTCATGCTGATCCTTGAAACCTTTGTTTCTTATTAGTTTCTTATATTTCTGTTTTCTCTCCGGTACCTCCTTAATCTTGTTAAAGAAATCCGCCTCACGTTCAAAATCCTTTTTAAGAGATTTAATTCGTTTAACCTCAGATGGAATAATTGTATTGTTATTTACCAATGATGGGATTTTAGAGCGAATAACACGATTAAAGATGCCATGATACTTGTATTCCGAATAAATACGCTTTATGTCAAGTTTGTCACCATCCGTAACAAATGAGCCAAACTCGTATGGAAATATGTCCGCATATATATTGAGGGAAGATTCTATTTCACCACATACTATATTGGGAGTTCTCTGTTCGTTCTTAACTCGCTCAACTTCAATCTTTATCTTAGTTCGTTCCTGTTCAACTCTCTCCTGCTCTATCTTTCTCATCAGACGCTCTTCTTCCTCTCTTCGTTCACGTTTAATTCTCTCTTCTTCTACCTTTTGTTCTTTTACCCTACGTTCCAGCTCCTCCCGGAGTTTGTTACGACGTACCTGTATTTTTTTTGCTAATTTTTCTTTAACCTCCTGTTGGCGTTGCATTTTTCGCTGGTTTAAGTCTGTTGCCTTCTCTATCAATTTATTATAGTTAGCAAGAATCACATCAAAGTACTCTTCCGTCATAATGTTTATATCTGATGTCCCTAATAAAGACACAGCAGTTTGTCTAAAAATATCACCCACAGCAAAACGCGACGCAAGGTTGCGTACTCGTTCTTTTTTTGTTGAATACTTCTTATAAGTTTTATGAAGGCGGAGAATATATTCTTTGTTTTTAACTAAATATTTTTTCGCATCTTTAGAAAGTGAGTCAATATCGCCTTTACCAACTATAGCACTAATCTCATTGTCCCAAAGATTACAGTATTCAGAAAACAGATTCTTGTGATCCTGACGCATATCTTCGTAAACAACATATTTATTTTTTATAAAGGCAAAGACAGCATCTCGATGGTTCGACATCAAACCAGCGAATACCTTCTTCCAAGGAGTAAGAAAGTCAAATACCCCCATTATCATATAGAATTTTTAATAACATTAATACTCCAAGCATAATTCAAGTTGGCTTGCGAACCATCATAGAACGTACCAGATGTTATACCAACTACTTGACCGTATTGGTTGATAAGTGGTCCTCCACTACTTCCATGATCGATTTGAACATTAATTTGCATAACATCATCTGTTCGCCATTGAGAAATCTCTCCTGAAGAGAACGTGTTTTCGAGTCCACGCGGGCTTCCGATGGCAAAGACTTTTTCCCCTACTTCTGGTTTGTTTGCTGCCAACTCAAAACAATTATTGTTTTCGATATCAACCCGAAAAATTATAAAGTCATGTTCTTCATCCGCAGCAATTACTTCTGCTATTTGGTAGGCAATATCACTACCTTCTAATTTAATTTGTTCAGCTCCCTTAGTTGTACCCTTAAACACATGATAATTACTTACAGCAAGTCCATGATTGTCAATGAAGAACCCTGAACCTTGATACCCTTGAAATCCGTTTGACGTGAATACCATAAATACAGCAGAACTGAATTTTTTAAAAATTTCGGATCCTTCCATCGGGGATCCTGTATGTGGTTTAATTATTGCATTAGAAGCTCTTCTCAATGAACGATTACTTCTTTCTGCCGAATGACCTTTACCATATTGCTGACTTCTTGGCCGATGAGCGCAAGAGCAGAATATCAAGATGACAAAAAATACACTAATTGTAAAAAAAATATTTCTATTCTTCATTTTCATGTAAAATATTCTTTGGTAAGATATGGATTAGGAAACGTTGATTAAGAATATCATTAGACTCTCTTATGGATGAGGGAATCGGTAATATTCCATCACCACTGCCAGCAATTTGGATTTCACAATTATCTCCAAAATTAATGCCACAATCAGTAGCCCAAAACTGAATCAGGCTCAAAGCACGGCGATAGCTTAGACGGTAGTTTCCATAATCATCGGCAAAACCATCCATGTAACGAGCTTTTGATGCCTGCCCTTCAACTATAAGTATGTATTGGTTGTCACGATTTTGCTCAAGGAATTTCCCGACCTCTTTGCCAGCTTCCTGTAGCTTGACTTTTGTGTCAGCCTGTAAAGTATTTATGTCGCTTTGTCCAACTGGATAGTTAACAGATATTTTAAGAACATATTTTTTATATTCTTTCTTATATTCAAAATAGTCCTTTGAGAGGTTTTCCGTTGATTTTTGAATTTTTTTTATATCCTCCAATTCTGTCTTCGTTGCGACAAGACGTTGGTGAAGCAATGCAATAACCAGGACAAAAAGTACAAGCATAATAAAAAACAGGCTTGTCATTAAGTCCGAGTAACTAGTCCAAAAATACGACTCTTTTTTCCTCTTTGTCATATGCTAGCTCCAATTTTTACGGGTGAATTTGTGATTCCACATGAGAGTTTATCGTCTGTTGCGTTTTAGTAAAAACAGGCATTGCTACCATAGAGTCTTTTTGCTCTATGGAAGAATCAGACCTTATTTCTTCTTGTTCTGTAGTTTGTTTAGGGATTGCATGCAACTTAATGGCAACCATGCTACAGATTACAGTTGAAAATATTGTACTTATAGCAATTAGTATTATAAAACTAACAAACATCCACTTCAGTTTCTTTGGAAATACCATATTAATCTTTGGAATAGTAGCAGTATTATTTATTACTGGGGTCGCTCTTGAAACAGAACGGTTAACATCATCCATCAATTTACTTATGGCATTTGTCATTGAAGAAGTAAGATTGCGTAACTCCGAAGGAATTTCAGAAATTTGTTTCAGTTTGGCAACTGTATCTGGATATTGACTCAATTCGCCATCCAACTTTTCTACTATGAGTTTGTTTGACTCACGAAAGGCCTCCCTTTGTTCATCAAGCATATTGTTAAAGGCAACGGCTTGCTCCAACAATTTCTCCTTGAACTTATCGAGTTGTTCTGCTTGGCTTGACTCCAAGGACTCAAACGATTTACGCAATTTATCATCGACTGAGGAAACTGCATCTCCAAGAGCGACCTTACGCTGATCTATTTCATGTAGTTCTTTATTAAAGAAGTCATAAATTTTGCGGAGTAATCCAAGTTGTGTTTCCTCCCGCTGGAACTGTTCATTGAAACGTTGAATGGTAGAGGTATATCCTTCTATGTGGTCCAGATAGTCATTGAAACGCTCCAGTTTCTCGGTACACTTTTGCAGTTGCTCCAGTACACGGATGTTGGCAGTAGCCATGCTCTGCATGTCCATCTGTTGTACGGCCTTCACGATGTCAGCCTGAGTTTTGTACGATTCGTTGACGTTATCGAAGGTTTTTGACAAACTGCTTGTGTTTTCTTCAAACTTTTGGTTGAAGTGCTCAAGGTCATCCACAAGTTGCGCCATAGCACCCGAAATGTCGTTGGGAAGTTCGGGAAGAAGAACGGACTGCATCCATGACATGAACTCGTTCTTACGATGTTCAGCATCCTCCTTCTGCTGGCGTTGGCTATGAGCCGCTCTAGTGGTAAGCGTAATACCCACAAAACTGGCTACCATAGCAACAGCGACACCAAGTAAGAGAGAAGTGATACCGTCTGTTGCCTTCTTAAACTCTGCATCACCTGTAGAGGAAACCGCATTTGCTGCTGCGGAAACCATTTCAGTAACTTGCTCTTCAGCATTTCCTGCCAGGTCGGTAATGGCACCACTGAAGATAAGCATCATCAGACCTATGATGACACCTATCATTGTGCCAGCCAGACCGAGGTAAAGAGGAACAGGTGTTTGTGACTCAATCTGTTCCTCGATAGAGTCACAGTGCCTATCAACCGCCTCTTTAAGTATTTGGTAGTCGGTAACAGAGTTAGAGCTACCAGCTATATATTTGTTGATGGTGTGCTTTATCTCACGGAAGTAAGAGTTAGAACTGCCACCCGTGATGCTTGCCACCCGACCTAGATCATCACGTTCAACATCCCAAGAGTCAGAGTCGCCAAACACATCCATGTAGTCGCTCATCCGCTTCATATTCGCATTATAAGAACGGATTTGCAGATATATGATGACGGCAACTATAATTATTTCTAAGATAATTGCCGGTTCAGTTAAGAGTGTTCCCATCATTTCTTAAGTATAACTTTTACAGGAATTATTATCGACCAATAATCATTATTAAAAATAACTTGTCCTGGTTTTGACATTTCAACCACTCTAGCATCAGCCAAAGTACAATCCTTATATTCAATTTTAAATGCTTTGTTACGACTTTCCTGATTCATCCCAGTGAATTTCTTTATGTTACCAATGTAGGAAAGAGTTCCTGTGGGCGTTTTCTGTTCAGGGTCATATTCTATAACAAATGTTGTAGCATCATCTTTTGTGTTAGAAAATGGGGGGACAAAAATCTCACCTTCATTGTTTTTACAAAAAACAGATTTTTCAATTCTTTGTTTCTTCTCCTGCTGCTTCTGTTCGTCTTTCGTGGACTGCTCTTTCTCATTGTGTGAAACAGGAGGATTCTGGTCAGCATAAGGATCTTTTCTTTGCTGTGTTGGATGGTAGTGTCTATCATCTTGGCGCTTATTGGAAGACTGGACATTTTCCCATTTCACATCATCCTTCACCTTTTCGATTTTGTGTTTTAGCCTGTCATATGCAGTATCTAATTTGCTAACTTTATTAGCCAATTTAACGAATGCCAAGATTTGTATCAGCAAAATGATGAGTGTTAAACACAGGAGAATGATGAAAGCATTCTTTACTGTCAGGAAAGAAAAGATTTTCTTGTCCTGCTGCATTTCCTTGAAACTTGCATTCATTGTGTCGACGGTGGCTTGTAATGAATCCACCTGAGCTCTCAACAGAGAATCTTGGTTGATGTCTTTGTCATTAACCGATTGTTCTACCTTTACGGTATCTTTTTTCTCTTGGGCATATACCCTCGCACCAAACGAGAGTAATGCCACGAAGAATACAAAGAATAATATTGTCATTTTATTCATTTTCTTAATGTATTAAATGGAATCAAAAATATGTTTTGAGATTGTGTTGATAACGCCCTTAATTGGTACAAAGAAGAGCGTTTCAGCTACACGGTCTTTTGAATCACCTTCTTCCATCATGATGTCCAGACCCTTATTTAAGAAGGTGTCTAAGTCATCATTCATGAGGTTTCTCGCTATGCTCAACGAGTCTGCGGTCACTCCAAAGTGGTCATCGAAATTATAATGCTCTTTCTTTGGTAGATCGTTCAACACAAAGTTGAAGAAATCGCGTACACTCTCGACGATGGTAGCCTTATGACTTTCATCAGCATTCAGACCTTCCAATGTCAATTCTGGATTAACCTCTTCTGTGCCGTCAGCACGAAGTGTAAGAGACGGATCAGAAGCGAGGGTATTTGCATTCGAGCGCAAACCACCCTTACACGTCGAAGTCTTTGGGTTATCATCTTTACCCAAACCAACAAGCGTCAAAGAACCTTTGTATGGTTTACCTGTTACCTTTTCTAATACCAGCTTGGTGTAATCAGCCAAATCATTAGGATTTGTAGAAATCACATTCAGAATTTTACTTCCGTTGCCACTGAATGAGATGTGACGCGGCAAATTGAAATCCTTCTTCTTTATTATCAAACCGATATGATAAAGAATGGCTGTATAGAAGATAATGAATACAATCTTGAAATTCTCATCTTTGTTGAGAATTAGATTGAAGTCCACTCCGTCTTTATTCATGTTCTTCAGATAGGAGTTATCCTTAAGAGAGAACAGGAATGAAGCCATGTTAGCCGGTTCTTGATGCGTTTCATCATCAAAGAGCGGTTTCATGGTGTCATACATGCCGTTGGCTTGAATATTGTCGAGCAGAACCTGTTTGAAGAAATCCACAATACCATTCTGAAGGTTAGTTGGAGCAAGCTGGTCTTCAAACAGCGTATTGCTTGCAAAGCGGAAGGATGTAACACCAAGCACTTCCTTGTTCCTAGCGAAAGCTACGTCTGTAGTTCCACCTCCGATGTCGATGCTTACCACATCTGTAGATGTAGCTTGTGTATCGAATAAATGACGGATAGGAGCAGATGATTCCGTCATGGAAGCCGTTTTTCCAGGACCAAAGTATTTCTGGAAGATATCGTCCCATGTACTTTTCAGAACATTCTTTCTCTTCATCGGCATACTTGTTGGGAAGAACCATGTGATGTTGGTTTTGGCGAGGTCGCCATCCCCAACTAGCACTTTATTCCTTACCATAAGCATAATACACTCGATGAAAGATTTCAGGAGTGAGTCATCCTTTCCCCATTTGATATTACAGATATCTCGGTTGTAATCAAAGTTTACAATCTTGTCGTAAGCAAAAGGCAGATTAAACAATCCGTATGGTAAGTTCTTCTGGCCAGAGTTAAACGATTTAGCGCATGACATGACTGTTCTTGTCGGGAAAGAATAAAGCTCTTTGTCGCCGATAGCCTTAGGCAAGAAGTCACGTAGGATAAGCTCGTATTCATCCTGAAGACCGATTGAACGTTCCGATCCTCCGATTTCTGTAACAGTAGGAATGAATACTGGTGACAAAAGCGCCGACTGCTCATTATAATTGAGCGCATTACTCTTTGCGGCATTATCCTTACTATATTCGATATGTGTATTGGAAGTTCCCACGTCGATACTAACATTATATACAATGGCAGATGAGTTTATTTTGAACTTAGGAATGATAAGTCCTTTCACACCATCTTCATTCTGTACCTGGATATAGTCGAAGTTTGAACCTTGAACAGAATAGGTGTTAGCCTTATATGTCTGTTCACTGTTATGACTACGGCAGTCATTGGTAACACCATCGATGGCATTCTTCCCTTTGAAGAATTTCATACGGTAATTTCTTGACTGTGTGGTGATACAACCAACGGTGTAGAATGCACGCTCTTCGTCTTTGTCACGTACAAGCGGCATAACAAATGCGTCAAAATCGAATGATTCAATACCACCCTTATTGTTGTTCACATCAGGATCACCAGAGTAACGACGAGAATACTTTACCGTCTTCACGCGGCCATGACCGACTACAGGAATGCATAAAGTAACACGCACGGCATCCGCAGCCAGTTGTTCAATAGCGATGCTAACAGACGAGTCAGAAGTGTTATCTTTAAGGTCTTCCGCTCTGAAATATTCAAAGAACTTTTCTTTGAGAGGTAAAAGATAAGAAACCTCTTGGAAGTTTTCTACTGCTGTGAAGCGCATCGCATTGAAGAATTCACGGCTATTCATCTTGTGAGGAACTTTGATAATATAGTCCTCCAAGAAGTCGCTGATTGTGAGGTATTCCTGCAATCTTCCATCAAAAGGCAATTTACGTTGGTTCAACGGTTTTGTATCAACAAAAGGCGCATGTGCCTCTGTACCCCAGCTGTCCTGCGTATAAACAAAGTCACGGTATTGGTTACCGCTGTCCACAGGAAGCACCAAAGGACGTACCTTTACATCTTGACGTGTAGGAACAATTTCAAAGTCGCTGTGTTCCACCTTCTTGGTAATCTTCATGAGGAGCGGTTGACCGAAGAGTTCCACAGTGTCCGCCTGGCCGTTGACAGAAATATTTATGTTAGCGAACTGAGCAGCATCATTAGCGGTGAGGTTTTTAAGTTCCTGACGCTTATCGCTATCAGCGATACGATTCAAGGTTTTGTCAAGATATTCATTTACCTCCGGCATTTTGCTTGCGAAATTAGGTATCATTTGGCGCATGATGAACCACGCTTTGATATAGTCATAGTCTCGATTATAGAGAGGGTTATAATCCTTATCAAATGGGTGGTCAGTACCAAAACTAATTTTGTGCGAGAAACCCGATAAATTATTTGCTGAACTAAAGAACAGTGTGGAGGGAGAGGTGGCACCAATTACATCAAGCCTGTTGAGACCCTCCTTAAAATTCAGGATATAAATGTTCTGCGATTTGTCGAAGTTGTATTCATCCTTGTCAGAATCCATATAGGTGTCATAAGCCATTCCGAGGAATTTGTTACCACCAGTTTCTTTTTTCATTGATTCTATATTAGCAGGATGCCATGTGATGATTTCCACGAGGTCAGACAATTTATCATAGTTAAAGAAAATCTCTCCCACGTCCATGATGTCTGAAACCGTTTTATGGAAAATGGTATCACCATCCATTCCAAGACGGTTTACCTCATAAAAAGCATGTTTTGCTATTGCTATACGGGCAAAAGGTGAAGGGATAGAAGTTATCTCCACCTTTGCGCTATCTCCTTCTGGGTCTTGTATCTCCTGAAGATGTCCATGGTCATAAGGAAATGCAGGATTTCCATTCCAATCTTGGTAGGTCTCAGCCCCTTGTGTATATAATCTAAAAATATGTGACATAGCCTTTACTTATTAAGTTTCTCTGTAATTAAAGATTCAGTAGCCCTGGAGAACATTTCAAGGAAGAACGACGGATTTGAGTCCTTGACGAATTTCTTCGCTTCGTCGCCTTTTTTGCCCAGTCGGGCGTGGAAGAGATTGTAGTCTTTATTCTTAGCGAAGATTTTTTTCTTCTCCTGAATACCATTGACCACATCAAACGGTTTATCACCACATTCCAAATTAAACAACTGCAGCGATCGGTCGTTGCGTGCCATCTCTCTAAGCCAGCCTTGGTATGCGGCGCCAAAATTCTTCAGGTGCTTCATGAAAGAAGAACCGTAGAGATCACTGCTGATAGGCTTAGTAGCAGCGAGAATGTCCTTTAAGAAACTATAATCATCTTTCAGAGCATTGGTTAGCAAAGCAAACTGAGTCAATGGCATGTACAAATAATCTGTCAATTCATCATAAAAGTTAGTAAAATTCACATCACCACTAAGATCACGAATACCCAATTCATAGTTTTCCGTCTGTATAGGATCATCAGCAGGCCGGTTATCTTTGAAGGAGAAATCTACGATGGCAGAAGCCGCCATGAACTCGATGAGGTGTGCATCATTCTTTTGCGTATTACCACCAACAGAGTATTTGTACACTTTAGTGGGCGTATCAGCAAGGAAATAGAGTGCATCTATTTGATTATTTTCAGAAATATTCTTTTGGTAGTAAGAAAGAGCAGACTTCGCTTTCGAGATGAAAGTTGAGGAATTGATTTCGTTGTTTTCCTCTTGGTCGTTGGAAACTTTGAAATAAGGCAAGATAGTGATAGCTCCAATATTTGACTTATTGATAATATCTTTATTATTGAACCAATCAGACTTGCGTAGCGTCTTCAGGAGCATAGGGAATCCAGCAGCACCAGTACCTCCGAAGATAGAACTTATTATGAAGATTTTGTCTCCTTGTCCGAAAGAATTAGCGAATTTCCCGAATCCATCCGATTCAAAAATTTGATTAAGCACCACGCTACCAATGTTAGGATTTCCTTTGAAGCCCACATCCATTTTTGATTGTAGGTTATGCTGAGAAAAAAGCATCCGTGTGAAAGCCTGGTCTTCACGCGAGAGGTTTGACATTTCGATAAACGCCTCAAAAGATTTATCACCGATACTTTGGAATGGTAGCGTGTAGTTTTTCAGGATACACTCAATCTCCGTTTTGTAGAAAGTACTCTTGGCACCTTCTGCAAATTTCAAGTTTTTGCGGATGTCCGAATAGAGGTTCATAAGGTCAACCGCACGAGTCAGGTCAGCATTGGCATTGTCTGGGTCGATAATGATAGGAACCACCTTGTCCACACCCAGTTTCACGCCAGATGCCATCATCATCGTAAGTGAACGCAGGACACGTGAGCCAGTGCCACCGATGCCGAAAACATATATCTTGCTCATATATATTATTTATTAAATGGTGAATACTTATCATTTGTGCTAAATCTGCTGCAAATCAATGAGAAGAAAAGGAACCAAAGCATTCCGAGAATCATGGTAGCTATACCAAACATCAGGCAGTTAGTTTCCGTGACGAGTGTCACCATCTGCCCTGTCTTCGGGTCTTTAACCTCCATTAGACCATCATAGAGGTTTTGAAGAACCGGTTGCCATCCCCACCAGAAGTTAAGTACAGCGTTAATGGCGAAGACGATCAGCCAGCACCACCAATGGCTCCAGTTGGGTTTGTCAATCACTATGTAGTACAACACTGGAAGTAGTAATGAAATAACCATCATGACAATAGCGACTGTCATGTAGTTTTGACCATCTGTAGTATCATACAGAAAGCTGTCAAGATTGTCACCGAATAAATCGATGAGCCAAGAATACATACCTGCAAAAAAATCCATAATAATATTTATTTTTTATTGATTTCGAATTGAAGTTGAGCTGGAATAGCTTTAGAATAAGCATCAGATATGGCATAGACAAGATATTTTATGCCAAAAGTCTTTTTGACATCTGTACCCGACTTGTCGTCATTCATGTCCTCAGCCCATGCTGGTTGCTCATTCATGTGGAGTGAAACCACCTGTTTGATGGCTTTTGAAGTGCTGCCAAACTCCACGTGAATAGTATGTGTGTAATCAGAACTAACCGTTTTAATTCTGTCCACAGACTTAATTGTAGCCTTCGATTCTTTGTAAGAATACGAATTAAGGTCTGCCAATACATCATCTGGCAAAAGGGATGATGAAAGGTCAGCGAGGATGTCAAACTCATTTTTCTTACCATGAAGTTGAATTTTATCGCCTTCTTTTCCATTTAGGTAAAGCGTGAACGGCATTTGTCCGCATTGGGCAAAAGATGAAATATATTTTATCTTTCCACTGCGGAAAGCTGTTTTTGGAGCGACTTTCTCATTCAGCGCACCAAGCAAGTTCTTCGGTCCGAAAATCCAAACGTAGTATGGACGTTCAGCCTTACAAGGAACGGGACTTGCATTTGGTGGGAAAAGCATACCGTCGAACTTCGAAAAAGTACAGATGATTTCCACTGCAAAGTCTGGATGTGCATTTAGATAACGTTTGATGGCGTCACGGAGAGTGGTACGGCGATTTTCAAAATAATCATTTGAGGCAGATCCACTTTTTACATCAAGAATGCAGTCTGAAGCAAATAGTGCAACTGAATTATTGTCTTTCCCCAAGTTTGAAATCACATCACTAAGCATATCAACAATTTCAGAGTGGCTACGGTCTAGCCCCTTTGCCTTGAAACTGGCAGGATTAAGATTGTCGAAGAAAGTTTTCACAGACTCGTTGATGGGAATAATATGTGAGTTGATATAATTCAACTTCGTAGTTTTCACCTCGCTCGACAAAGCCCCAAAATAGCTGTAAAGGTCGTTTTTAAATTCAGAACTTGGATGCATATATCCATCCATACTACCAGAATTTTCTATATATACATTTAAATTAATAGATTTTGTATCTATTTTGTTGATTTCTTGTGGATTGGAATTTTTTACTTCATATTTTCCGCTGCCACAAGAGAAAAATAAAACCACAAAAATGGATAATATAACTACTGCACTAAAACTAATTACTTTACGATTCATACCGCAAACAAATCAAATAAAAATTTTGCCTCTTTAACACCCCTAAATCGGCACTTATTCAAGTTAGGTTTTGATTAGCTTATGATACAAAAAAGGCGTAGGTGCTGTTCTTATGCCTATCCTGGACTCGCAGGCCTTCGCATTGCCTCTTCACAACAGGATAGACAACGCTCATTAGCCCACGCCAGCACGTACTATATATAAATAAGTATATAGAAACATGCCACGTAGACGTTTCGGTTGCCATCTGCCTGCTTGCGAAGTTGGAATTTGCGAAGTTCACGAGTCACAAGGACAGACGTTCGAAAACGTCCTTCTCATATATAAGACCGCCCGCTTACCCACTGTGGGCTAACAAGCGATGCCACAAAGATAGGAGTTTTCTTTTAAACAAACAAGCATTATGGATAGAAAAATGTGAGATAATTAGTTGTTTGCGTTAACATATATCAAAGATAAACTAAGAGAAAAGGCGTAATGAAAAGATAGGAAAGCGTGAATACAAGAACAAGAATAGCTGAATCGGGGGACAAAACCATTGAGATGATGAGGCAAAACGATTGAAATAAGGGAACAAAGTAATTGAGTTGATGGGACAAAACGATGGTGATGGGGGGACAAAGGCAAAGCGTTGAAAACAAAAACCTGCAGGTTTTCATTTGA
>ODAJ012098837.1_pt1 | contig 18627 bp, 19 predicted proteins | sample 1539241 | NCBI WGS metagenome assembly ODAJ01 (sample SAMN02144231, study PRJEB22623) | gut metagenome | biome: sheep rumen | host: Ovis aries | place: New Zealand | reverse complement strand
CGGCGGCAACGCTTACTTCAGCTTGCCTTATGGCGCGTACAAAGATTTTGCTGATGGTGTGTATGACGAGGCAACGGGGCTTGTTAAGTTCAGGAACGTCACTTGGTATACGAACATCGAGACGCCGAAACGTTATTGGGAGCTGGACTTGTGGAAGGAGTATTCGCCCGAAGAGTATCCGCGCTACGATAACTACGACGCAATCGAGGTATCGAAGACCGACCACATTCCCTGCGATTATTTTGGGGTTATGGGCGTGCCGATTACTTTCCTCGATAAATATTGCCCGAATCAATTTGAAATTCTCGGCTGTCCTCACGCAAATGTTTTACCTGAAGATTGGCAAGGCATGTCTGAAAAATTTATTAGGTTGTATTACGAACAGGGCAATACGGGGAGTTATACTGTAGGGCATCGACTTCTAAGTTATATTGACTCAAATGGAAAAGCGAAAGTTCCTTACGCAAGGATATTGATTAGGAGGCGGCGCGATGATTGACGAGTTTAAACGGCTTTGCATTGAAAGCAAGGTTCGTTGGAAGCCGAGCGCGTTAATCTTCGGACGCAAGCTTACAGGCGATATAATTCACGTGGTGTGCGGGCTTGACGAGGAAATTTATTTCATAACGGCGTATGAGCCGACGACGGAAAAATTTATGGACGACTTGAAGACGAGGAGGCAAAGATAATGTGTAAGTATTGCAAGGGCGGAGATTTAATCGAATCGACGACAACTCACGTGGTGGATTTCAAAACGCATCTGATTATCGTCAGAAATGTGCCGTGCATGGAGTGCGACCAGTGCGGCGAGAAGTATTTTACGGACGCGGTTGCCGAGCGTCTGGAAAAAATCGTTAATGAGGCTAAGAAATTCATGCAGGAAGTATCGATTATCGACTATCGACAGGCGGCATGATTCGGAGGCGGCGAGATTGATTGAGAGATTGCAGCAGGTCGAAGAACATTTCGCGGAGGTCGAAGCGCGGCTAAGTGACCCGTCAGTAATCGCGAACGTGGAAAAGTTCACGGCACTAACCCGCGAACATGCCGCCCTTGAACCGATTGTAAAGACCTTCCGCGAATACAAACGAATCATCGCGCAGATTGACGAGGACAAAGCCTTGCTTGAGACTTCGACGGACGAGGACTTGCGGACATTGGCGGCGGAAGAACTCGACGAGCTTAAGAAGTCAAAAGCGACCCTCGATGCGCAGTTGCCGATAATGCTGTTGCCCAAAGACCCCAACGACGATAAGAACGTAATCATGGAGATACGCGGGGGCGTCGGCGGCGAGGAGGCGGCACTCTTTGCGGGCGAGCTGTTCAGGATGTACACGCGCTACGCCGAGCGGCAAGGTTGGCACGTCGATATTGTCTACGCGAACCCAACGACAATCGGCGGCTTCAAAGAGATTTCGTTCACGGTGGAGGGCGTGGGCGCGTTCAGCAAACTAAAGTACGAGAGCGGCACCCATCGAGTTCAACGCGTGCCCGTCACGGAGAGCGGCGGCAGGATTCATACAAGCGCAGTAACCGTGGCAGTCATGCCCGAAGCCGAGGAAGTCGACGTTGAGATTAACCCGGCTGACCTTCGGATTGATACGTACTGTGCGAGCGGGGCGGGTGGGCAATACGTCAACCGAACCGAGACGGCGATTAGGATAACGCACATTCCAACGGGTATCGTCGTTCAATGCCAGGACGAGAAATCACAGCTTAAGAACAAGGAAAAGGCGATGCGTGTCCTGCGTGCCCGCGTGAATGATTTGGCAGTTCGTGAGCAGGCAGCGAGCATTGCGGCGGACAGGAAGAATCAAGTTGGCTCCGGCGACCGTAGCGAGAAAATCCGCACGTATAATTTTCCTCAAGGGCGCGTGACTGACCACAGGATTAAGCTGACGCTTTACAAGCTAGAAGAAATCTTGAACGGCGACTTAGACGACTTCATAAACGCCTTGATAACCGCCGACCAAGCAAAGAAGTTGTCATCATGATTTATATCCATGTGCCCTTCTGCGAACGCAAATGCAACTACTGCGCGTTCAATTCCAAAGTCGGCGGCGCGGCGGAGCGGCAAGCTTACGTCGAGGCTTTGATTAAGGAGATAAAACTTCGCGGCGATGATTCATTGGTTGAGACGATTTACTTTGGCGGAGGCACGCCCACGACCCTAAGCCTTGCCGAGCTTGAGAAAATCCTTTGCGCAGTTCGGAAGGTCTTTAGCGTCGACGAGCGGGCGGAACTTACGATTGAGGCGAACCCCGGCACTGTTGACGAAAATTATCTTCGCGGGCTGAAGTCGCTGGGCTTTAATCGTCTAAGCTTGGGCGTGCAGAGTTTTGACGACGGATTACTAAAGACTTTGGGAAGGATTCACGATTCGCGGGCGGCGATTGAGACTGTCGAGCTTGCGAAGATTTTTTTTGGCAATGTCAGCGTCGATTTGATGTACGGCTTGCCCAATCAGACGTTGAATCACCTACGCCGCGACCTTGAACGCCTTAAATTTTTGGACGTTGCGCACGTTTCGATTTACGGCTTGGAAGTCGAAGAGGGCACGAGATTTTTTGAGCTTAGGAACCAACTGCCCTTGCCCGACGAAGACACTTGCGCCGATATGTACGACTTGATAACAGAGACGCTCCCGACGTTCGGTTATAGACGCTACGAGATAAGCAACTTTGCTAAGGCAGGTTTCGAGAGCCGCCACAATGTCGGCTACTGGACGGGCAAAAGTTATTTCGGGTTCGGGGCGGGGGCGCACAGCTTCGACGGGGCTTTGAGGACTTCAAACGTTCGAGACGTGGCGTCTTACATTAAAGGCGGCGTTTCAATCGTCGAGGAGGTCGTCACTCGTCGGGCGGCAATGGAGGAATTTTGTTTCCTCGGCTTGCGCATGACGGCTGGCATTTCCGCTAAGACGTTCCGTGAAAAGTTCGGCGTGAATATCTCGGCGGTGTTCGGCGCAGTCATTGCTAAGAATCATCAACGCGGCTTGCTTGAGGTCGACGGCGACAGAATTTATTTGACGGCACGCGGCATGGCTTTGGGCAACGAGGTCTTCGCGGATTTTTTATTGTGAGGTGAGCTTATGACGAACAAGACGATTGCCGACGGGGAAATTTTTTCTGCGGCGTATGAAGTCAATAAATCGAAGTTCTTAGCGCACGTCCGGCACGTCGAGACAGAGGAAGCGGCGCGGGACTTCGTGCTTTTGATTCGCAAGAAATATTTCGACGCGACGCATAATTGCTCGGCGTGGATACTCGGCGAACGCGGCGATAAGCAAAAGTCAAACGACGACGGCGAACCCGGCGGCACGGCTGGCAATCCAATCCTTGAGACGATTAAAAAGAACGAGCTGACGGATTGCGCAATCGTTGTGACGCGCTACTTTGGCGGAATAAAGCTCGGCGCGGGCGGACTGATTCGGGCGTATTCACACACGGCGGCTTTGGGCATTGCCAATTCAAAACTCGTGCGCATGACGACCTTTAAGAGGATTTCCCTGACGCTCGAATACAACTTCCTAGCGACGGTGGAAAATTATCTGCGTAATAAAAAAATCCGCGTCGCCAACACCGATTATGCCGATGTCGTGACGCAGGAGCTTTTACTTTTGCCGGAGCAAGTCGAATCTTTTCTGCTGGAGCTGAACGACTTGACCGCCGCGAACTTTTTACACGAGGAGCTTGGCGAAGTCCTTATCCCCGTCGAAGTGCTCACTTGAGGTTCAAATACTTATCAAGCCACGCGGCGACAGCCTCGCCGATTATTTTTTTGCCTTCGGCGTCGGGATGCAAGCCGTCCACGCTTAGCGACTCAATCAAGTTGCCCGCCTCGTCAGTTAAATTGTCGTTCACGTCTATGAAGTGTTCTTGGTCGCGAATCCACTCGCAGATAAATCGCTGATGTTCTTGCCAATCCTCCGGCGGCAAATCTATAAAGCCGAGCTTTTGAATCTGCGCGGGGTTAAGGGGCGTGGGCGTTAGGAACACGGGCTTGATTCCGTTGCGTTCGCACTTGTCACGAAGAGCCGCTAAGTTCTCAACCGACTCCGAGCCGAGAATATTTCCGCGATAATCGTTGACGCCAGCCATAATGAAGAGGACTTCGGGGCGGAAGGGCAACACGTCATTATCAAAGCGGGCGAGAATCTCCGCCGTGGTGTCGCCGCTCCTAGCCAAGTTTTTAACGGGAATCGCGCAATAGGTTTCCCAGTTGTACATGACCGTTGAGGGCGGAACGGAGATTGAGCCGCCGCCGTGCGTTATGCTGTCACCCAATGCCGCGAATCGGACTTGATGCTTGACCTCGAAACTATTTGCCGCGTCCTTAGTCGACCACTGCGTAAGCGGCTGATTGTCCTGATTGAGCGCACGCACTCGCCAGAAGTATTCGCCCTCGTCAAGCACAGGAACTTTATCGTATAAATCAAAATCGTCTTCCTGTAGTTGCGTCGACGTAAAATAGCGACGGATAATCTTGCCGTCCTTTATAAGTTCAATTTCGTAATGGTCTGCGCCGCTCGTCGGAATCCACGAGTACACGGGGTAAATTGGCGGGTAGTTCATCTTGTCAAATTCAGTCGTCGTGAGCGGTGCTGGCGGGTTAGTGTCTATCGTGACGATTGGCAACTTATTCTGGAGCGTCGTCCCTTCCAACGAGATGGCATTGACTTGGAACTTTGCGTTGACGTTCTCGACGGGAATTTCTATGCCGTTCGTGAAAGCGTAAAGCGTTTCGCCCGCGATTAAGACTTCATACTTGACGGCATTTGGCACGATGTCCCAGTAAAGCCGCAAGATATTTTGTTCGCTAGGAATGATTTCTTCGGGCGCGTCTTGTGCGGGAGTGTCGGTGGCGTCCTCGAAGGTATAGACCTCGGCAATCACGGCGGTTTTAGCGTCCTTATCCTGCGTCAAGTGATTTTGCGGGGCACGGGCGTCGGCTACGCTTATCGGAGTATCTTCCGCGATGCGCCCGCCCAGATTGATGAAGCCGAGATTGGAAAAGCAAAGGGCAAGGGCAAGGATAATCGGCAACGTTCTCAACATAGCAACTCCTCCCAACGCAAATAAAGTTCGTCAATCTCCGCGAGTTTATCGACGTGCGCCGCCGCCAATGCCGTTAGCTTGTCTGGCTCGACTGCGTTGTTTATCTCGTGCTCAATCATCTTTAATTCCATCTCCGCCATTTTTATTTGCGCCTCAACTTTATTTAGGGCTTGTTCGTTCGGTTTTGGGTTTGAACTTTTAGGTTTTAGGTTTTGAGGCTTCGTCTTTGCTGTCTTATTCCCTATTCCTAATTCCTCATTCCTAATTGGTAAAAATTCTATTATTCGCGTCGCCACTCTGTCAAGCAAGTATCGGTCGTGCGTGACGATTAGGATTGTCCCGTCGAATTCGTTTAACGCCGCCTCGATTGCCTCCCGCGCTGGCAAGTCTAGATGATTGGTCGGCTCGTCTAGGATTAGGAAGTTTGCTCCCGTCAAGATTAGTTTCGTCAGTGCGACCCGTGTCTTTTCTCCGCCCGATAAATCGGCAATGGGTTTCTCGACGACTTGCGCGAACAGATTCAACCTTGCCAGCTCCGAACGCGCTTGACCTTCCGTCAATCCGAATTCGTTGTTGAGTTCTTCAAGCGGCGTTGCGTTCTCGTTAAGCTCCTCATGCCCCTGCGAAAGGTAGCCTACCTTAACGCGATTGCCAATCTTTATCTCGCCGCTGTCAGCTTTGAGTTCGCCGACAATGAGTTTAAGCAACGTAGACTTCCCAACGCCATTTCGACCGATTAAGCCGACCTTTTCCCCTTTGAACAGTTCCGCGTTGAAGTCTCGGATTATCCCCTTGAAGTTGACACCCTCCAAAATCAAAACTCGGTTAGCGGACTCTGAAGCGTCGCCCAATCGGATTGTCGATTGCTCCGTTGACGGCGGCTTTTCCAGTCGTTGCATACGGTCAAGCATCGTTTGTCGCCCGCGAGCTTGCTTAGCCTTGACGCCCGCTTTATTCCTACGCACGAACTCTTCAAGCTTGCTAATTTCTTCCTGCTGCCGTTCGTAGGCTTTAAGCTCCGCCGCGTGTCGTTCCGCCTTTAGCTGAACAAATTTTTCGTAGTTGCCGGGGTAAAGAGTCGCCCGCCCGCCTTCCATGTCCAAAATCTTTCCGAAGCACTGTTGAAGGAAATGCCTATCGTGCGTGACGGCAATGACTGTGCCGCGATAATTCTTGACGAATTCTTCCAGGAACTCAATCGAGTAAATGTCCAGGTGATTTGTCGGCTCGTCTAGGATTAGGATACGCGGTTCGTTGAGCAGGGCTTTTGCCAAAGAAATCTTCGCTGACTCGCCGCCGCTGAAGTGATTCGGACTCTTCGCAAGCTCTGGTTCGGTGAATCCTAGCCCAAATAAAATTTTCCGCGCTTGGAACTTCTCGACGCCTTCGACCGTCAACATTTCGTCAAGGAGAGTTGCGGCAGTAAATCGGGGTGTCTGTTCGACAAAGCCAATATCCTCCGCACGTAGCCCGCTGATTGTCCCGGCGTCGAAGGGTTCCGCGCCAATCATAATCTTAACCAACGTGGACTTGCCCGCGCCGTTCTTGCCTACAATGCCGACCTTCTCGCCGTCAACAATCTTGAAAGTCACGTCGCGGAAGATGAGCCGCTCGCCGTAATACTTTGTAACGCTATCAAGTTGAATCATTGCCTCGCCTCAAAAGTTTTTAGCAATCATAGCAGAAAAGAAACGTCGCGTCGACAAAATTTTTGTGCGTGATATAATCTGCGCAGAGGTGTTGAACATGCGGAAAATATTTTTGATGCTAGCGTTCGTGATGATGTTGATGAATTCGGCGAACGCGGCGACGATTGAGACGGCTCACTTCAACGGCAACGAGAAATTAACTTATCCCGTTGTGAGCACTGGGGATGCGGCGATTGACAGGAAAATTAACGTGGCAATCATCGCGGAGCTTGATAGGTTCCTTACGAGTGCTTATAAGGGCGCACAATCGATAGGGGCGCAAGTCGAGGACGCCCGCACAAGCTACGAGGTCGGCTCCAATCAGACGGGCAACACGGTTATCCTAAGCATCGTCATGACTGAGAGCCAATACTTTAAGGGCGCGGCACACCCAGCGACTTGGAAACGCGCTTTGAACTTCAACACGTCGAGCGGTGAGCTTATGGGCTTGAATTACCTAACGGAGGTCGGTGAAGGTCTGAGGACAGGTTACTTGCTTGAACGCCTAGAGCAAAAGCTTCGTGAGAAAATCCAGCGCGAAGGAATTTATCTTTTTGAAGACGCCTTGCCGCTTAAGCAGTTGCCAGAGACTTTTTATTGGGACGAGAACTTGCACGTACATTTTATCTTTCAGCATTATGAGATTGCGCCGTATGCAGCGGGGATAATCGACGTGGACATTGACGCCTAAGCAAAAGAAAAGAGCCTCTCGCGATTGAGCGGCTCTGATTTTTTTGCCAAGCTTTTAATCAATAGATGTTGTGCTTAACGCGGTCGTGTTCTTCAGCTTGCTTAGCGTCATTCCAACGGTCAAGCGTGCCAACGAGGTACTATTTGGACTGTTTCTTGCCCCGTAAGGCGGACGCGTACAGTCTCTACATTCCAATAGATAACGTCATAGTCGTAAACGTGCGAACGGTGCTTTTTGAATTTGGCGCGGATATGTTCGACAGTCTTGTTTGTTTGTTCAGCTAACCAGCGGGCGGCAGCAGTCTGTGATTCAAATATGTGTCTTTCGCCGTTTTTAATCAGCGCAAGCGGTTTCATTCTTCTTTGTCGTGCCGCTTCGAGATTTGCCGAGCCAATTTTGCTAATGCCACTGTGGTCGCGATTTTTCATTTGCTCACTCTTGATCACATAGCGCAAATTCGTCCAATGATTGTTCTGACTGTTGCGGTCGATGTGGTCAATCTCGTAACCTTCGGGCTTAGCTCCAAGCCAGCACTCGGCAACCACGCGGGCGATAGGGATACGCTGACAAATTTTGTTACGATTAATGAACGTGAAACAATATCCTGCGGGCGAGTGATGATAGTCGACGATAATTTTGTTTTGCTTCTTCGACTTCACGTTGCGGAAAATGCGCCCGTCTTCGCTCACTTCGTACAGGAATTTCAATGACGGTATCTTACGAAACTCGCGATTGGTCATAATAACGACCTCCCCCGAAACCATGCACGTTATTTTTTTACTTCTGACCTCTTCTGAAGTCTGGCGTACATAGCGGCATTTCTGCCACAGCGTCACTTTTGGGGCTACCTTAACCGGCACCCGTAACTCGGCGGATACGTTCAAACTTCTCGCCGCGTGCCGTGTAGCTGACATCAACCATGCCATCATCACACAGCTTAACGTTAATCGTCTTGACTGGCATTGAGACCCGCCCTCGAACGTAAGAGACGTAATTGGCTGCCTCTTCGCGGGTGGCGTCGTCGATACCAGAAAAGTTTACCTTCACGCCGTCGACAATCATAAGTAATCACTTCCTTAGGTCAATTTTTGTATCATCAGGCAAATCGAGCGTGCGAATCGGGAACGGAATGTTAATGCCCTCCTCGCGATAACGCTTGGTAATCGCCTTAATGAATTCGTGCTTAAGAAGATACTGATTAGTAAAGGTTTGGACGTGCATAACCGTGTTGAAGTCAATCGACGAATCATTGAAAGCTTGATAGCGGACGATGGGCGCAAGTTTGTTTCTGTCTACGCCTTCGGAATCAAAGTGCGGTTCGTAGCCGTCAATCTTAATTTGAAGTTCGCGGGCAACTTCGACCGTCACGCGCTCCACTTGCTCAAGGTCGCTGTCATAGGATACGCCGATAGGCACGATTACGACAATATCATCACGCGGCTGAGAGAAATTCGACGTAACGGCATTGGCGATAACCTTGTTAGGAATGACCACGACGCTACCTTCATTGGCGGGCATGACCGTAATAAAACGCCAGTTGATGTCGATAACTTTGCCCTCGTCGCCGGTTGAAAGTTTAATGTAGTCGTTGACGCGCAGTTGCTTAGAGATGATGAGTTGCAGTCCGGAGAAAATATTTTCTAAGGTCTCGCGAACACCAAAGGCAACCGCCATACCGCCAACACCCATTGCCGCCATAATCGGGGCTATCGAAATGTTGAAGTAGTCCAAAATGACTAGCGCACCCGACGCATAAATTGCCACTCGAAAGATTGTATCAAGTAGCGTCGATTGCGTCATGTCGCTTGAGCCAGAAAACTTTAGCCGAATGAACCCAGATAGCGTTCGCTCACAAACCCGCGTTATCGAAAAGACAATCATCGCGAACAAGATGTAGGAGAAAATCTTTTCGAGACCGGCGGGCATGTCGGAGGTCGTGACGCTCCAATAAAGCCCAATCACTATGCAAAGATAAATCGGGACGCCCTTCATCGCACGGAAGAAGATTTCAAATATCTCTGACTCGCTCGCCTTAACGCGTCCTTCCAATTTGCTTTGAATAAATCTATTCAGCATGACGCCAATACAGAACGAGACAAACAATATGCACGCCGGGATAATGAGCTTTTGCCCCAATGCCAGCCAATCAATATGTTGAAGATAATCCAAACAAAACACCTCTTACTAAAAAATTTTTACAGCCGATATACTAAACGCAAGGAGTTGATAGAAATGACTTTAATCGAAGGAAAGAGATTGCGCCTAAGGCGAGCGAACGTGACGGACTTGAGCTACATCATGGCGTTGCAACACGCGCCGGAGAACTTGAAATTCATCGTGCCGTTCAGCGAAGAGTATCACCGCGAGATTATCAACTCGGACTACTCGGAAAAATTGGACGTGATTGTTGAGGAGATTGACACAGGACAAGCCGCCGGATATTTCATGCTCCGCAAGATGGATTCGCCATTCATTGAGTTTACCCATGTCATCATCGGGCGCAAGGGGCTGGGCTACGGGCGCGAGGCTTTGAACCTTCTGCTTGAGTGGACGTTCAAGGTTAGGAAATATCATCGCGTATGGATTGACTGCAAGGAATACAATCCAATCGCCCTGCACCTTTACGAGAGTTTGGGTTTTGTGCGTGAAGGCGTCCTGCGCGAAATCCTTTTAACCGACGGCGTCTGGGAAAACTTAATCGTTCTCGGAATGCTTGACAGCGAATACTTTTCTCGGCAAGGCAAGTAAGCTTGCGTCACGTTGCAAAAAATTATCCCCCGCACTCAGCGAGGGATTTTTATTACGTTTAAGAAGTTTACACAGCCTTAGCCAAATCCTCGCCGAGTTTGCGGCACTCTTCAAGGACAGCATCATCGGGAGCATTTTCAGCAATCACGGAGCCGACGAATTTTGCGCCCGCCTCTTTGGTGCGTTCAGTCCAATTTTCCATCCAAATGCCGCCGCCCCAGCCATAGGAACCGAACAAGCCGACGGGCACGCCGTTAAGTTTGGTCTCGGCTTCGGCGAAGAACGGCTCAAAGGAATCCTCTTCCAAAACCTCATCGCCCATTGCCGGGCAACCGAACAGGAAACCGTTATAATCCGTCATGTCAGATGCGTTGAAGTCGTCTACCTGGAAAACCTCGACATCCGCGTCCGCCGCTTTTGCGCCTTCTGCTACGGCGTTTGCCATTTCCTCGGTATTGCCGGTGCCGCTCCAAAACACGACCGCGATTTTACTCATCAATAATCGCCTCCAAAAATTTTACTCTACAAACGCGCACATATTAACACAGCCCCTTTTACCCGTCAATAAATTTGACAAGATAAATTGCCTAAAGCGGCAAAGGGTTGTATAATCGCGCCAGTGTTGTTTTAATCTATGGAGGTGATGTGATGCAGGAATTGCTCAATCGAATGCACGCGTGGATGGCGGCTTACATGAAAAGCTTTTACTCGGATGACGTGGAAGTTCAGCAGGGCATTTTGTTAAAGGAAAAGCATACGAGCTATGTTACGGCAAATTGCGTAGAGCTTGCCAAGTTCTTAAAGCTACCTAAGCACGACGCCGAGCTTGCCGAGGTCATTGGGCTTTTTCATGACGTGGGACGCTTCCGCCAATACAGCTTGTACAAGACGTTCAATGACGCTGACTCCGAAGACCACGCCGACCTTGCCCTTAAAGTCATTGACGAGTTGGAATTCTTCAAGGAGCTTGCCGCCCACGATTATGAGCTTTTGCAGTTCGCGATTCAAAATCACAACAAGATGACGATTGAGCCGACTAACGATGAACGCAAGCTTCTCTTTGCAAGGATAATCCGCGACGCTGACAAGCTTGATATTTATCGCGTGCTTGAACCTTTCCTTGCGCAGGCGAACGCTGACAAGTTACCCAACTTCATCAAAGGCAGGGCACGCCCCGACGTCAGCCCCGACTTTGTAGAAAACTTCGTGACGGGCAAGCAGGCGGATTACAAGAAGATTCGCACGAACGGCGACCGGAAAATTGTTCGGCTCATGTGGATTTACGACGTCAACTTTTCGTGGACGATGCAAAAGATTGTCGAACGCGGCTACATTGAAAAAATCGTCGCTAACCTGCCAATGGACGAACGCATTGCCGAAGGCGTCCGCCGCTTGCGTCGACGTGTCGAGGAAAAACTTTCTGAGGTGAGTATATGATAAATTTTGTGCAGCAGGAGATTGAGAACGACTTAAAGGCGGGCAAGTACACTGACGGAATCCATACACGCTTTCCGCCCGAACCCAACGGCTATTTGCATATCGGGCACGCCAAAAGCGTTTGCTTGAACTTCGGACTTGCCCTCCACAACGGCGGCTTGTGCAATCTGCGTTTCGACGACACCAACCCGACCAAAGAGGACGTTGAGTTTGTAGATTCGATTCAAGAGGATATTAAATGGCTCGGCTTTGATTGGGGCGACAGAAAGTTTTTCGCGTCGGATTACTTCGGCAAGTTCTATGATTATGCAGTTGAGCTTATCAAACGCGGCTTGGCTTACGTCGATGACCTAAGCGCGGAAGAGATTCGAGCTTATCGCGGCACCTTGACGGAGGCGGGCAAGGAAAGTCCTTGGCGCAATCGTTCTGTCGAGGAGAATTTGGACTTGTTCACGCGCATGAAGGCGGGCGAGTTCCCTGACAGCTCCAAAGTCCTGCGTGCTAAGATTGACATGGCAAGCCCCAACATAAACATGCGCGACCCGGTCATTTATCGAATCACGCGGGCGACTCATCATCACACGGGCGACGACTGGTTGATTTATCCCATGTACGATTTCGCGCACCCGCTCGAAGACGCCATAGAAGGTATTACGCACTCGGTCTGCACGTTGGAGTTTGAAGACCATCGCCCGTTCTATGACTGGTTGCTTGAGTCTCTGGGCTTCGACGTGAACACGCGCCCGCGGCAGATTGAATTTGCCCGCTTAGACCTAACCAACACCATTACAAGCAAGCGCAAGCTCCGCCAGCTCGTGGAAGAAAATCACGTTCGCGGCTGGGACGATCCTCGTATGCCGACGCTTTGCGGACTTAGGCGGCGGGGCTTCACTCCTGCGGCGATTCGTGATTTCTGCGAGCGTATCGGCGTGGCGAAGTCTAACAGCGTCGTTGATATTGCAATGCTTGAACATTGCGTCCGCGAAGACCTCAACGACTCGGCAGATAGGGTTATGGCTGTGCTCGACCCGCTTAAAGTTGTCTTGACTAACGTTGATGACGGAGTTGAGTACTTGGCGGCGGAGAATCATCCTAAGCGCGGCGGCAGTCGGTTCGTTCCGTTCACGAGAGAAATTTTTATCGACCGCGAAGACTTCATGGAAGACGCCCCGAAAAAATTTTTCCGTCTCAAGCCTGGCGGCGAAGTTCGATTGAAATACGCCTATATCATCAAATGCAATGAGGTCATAAAGAACACTGTGGGCGAAGTCGTCGAACTCCATTGCACAATCGACCCCATGTCGAAGAGCGGCGGAGCGACTGCAGGACGCAAGATTAAGGGCACGATTCATTGGGTCAGCGCGAAATTCGCTTTGCCCGCCGAAGTCAGGCTGTATGATTACCTTTTGACGACCGACGCTCAAGGCAATTTGCCCGAAGACTTTATCGCCGCCCTCAATCCGAATTCGTTAATCGTCAAGCAGGCGTTGATTGAACCTTCCGTTCGCTGGACGAATGCGGGCACGCATTATCAATTCTTGCGGCTGGGCTACTTCGTCGTAGACCCGGACACCACGCCCGATAAGTTGGTTTTTAATCGCGTCGTCGGCTTGAAGGACACATGGGCTAAAGTTAAGGACAGGTGATGATATGCCGAAGATACCACGCGGCTTAACCGATAAAGACATGGTTAAAAACTACGTCGAGGAGGAGACGATTGAACAGCAGCTCCTAACCGCCGCAAAGAAGGCAGAAAAGCTCCGCATGATTGCCGAGGCAGAAGCTCCGCCCGCACCGCTCGCCAAAGCCGGCTTTACGCCCGAACTGACAGACAAGCTAGGCAGGGAACTCCTCGCACTCAAGATTGAACTATCGAACGCGGGCGTTAAGAGTTACAACTTCAAAATTAAACGCGACGGAGAGAAAATAACTTTAACCGTCGTCGACAAAAAACTTTTTTAGGGAGGTTGCTTAATGGAAACAATGACGATAGTGGCGATTGTGATATTCATAGCCGCCTACGCGCTGATAATCTCCGAAAAGATTCACCGCACGGTTGTCGGGCTATTCGGCGCAATGCTCATGATTCTGCTGGGTATCATCGACCAAGAAACCGCCGTGCATCACATCGACTTCAACACGATTGGACTTTTAATGGGCATGATGATTGTCGTCAACATAACGAGCGAAACGGGACTATTTAACTTCTTGGCGATATGGTCAGCTAAAAAGGTCAAGGCTCAACCTGTGGCGTTACTCGTGGCGTTGAGTACACTAACCGCAGTTTGCTCCGCGCTCCTAGACAACGTGACGACCGTCCTTTTAACCGTGCCGATAACCTTCAACATCGCCGCGCAGTTGAAAGTCGACGTTAAACCGTTCCTCATGGCGCAAATCATCAGCTCCAACATCGGCGGCACGGCGACCCTTATCGGCGACCCGCCTAACATCATGATTGGTTCGGCTGTCGGCTTGAGCTTCGGCGACTTCGTCCTGAACATTACGGGCGTATCAATCCTTATCTTCGTCGTAACCGTTGCGATTTTGATGATGATTTACAAGAACGACCTGCACACCAAACCAGAACTGCAAGATAAGGTCATGCGCCTGGACGAGAAGAGCCAGATAACCGACCACCTCCTGCTCAAGAAATGCTTGTTCGTTCTTGCGATAACGATAAGCCTGTTTGCGTTCCACGGCATGTTAGGTCTTGAGTCGGCGACGGCTGCCTTGACGGGCGCAAGCTTACTGCTACTTATCACTTATGCGCACAACGAAGAAATGATTGCCAAGATGCTTAGCAAGGTCGAATGGCTCGCAATCTTCTTCTTCGGCGGACTGTTTATCCTCGTCGGCGCACTGGTCGAGACGGGCGTTATCAAAATGCTCGCCCAAGAGGCAATGGAGATTACCAAAGGCGACCTCACCTTCACGGCGATAGTTATCATTTGGATGAGTGCACTTGCCTCGGCGTTCATTGATAATATTCCGTTCGTGGCTACGATGATTCCGCTGATTAAAGATATGGGCGCAATGGGCTTGACGAACCTTGACCCGCTGTGGTGGAGTTTGGCACTGGGAGCTTGCTTGGGCGGCAACGGAACTTTAATCGGCGCGTCGGCTAATGTCGTTGTTGCGTCTATGGCGGCTCAACGCGGGCGTGCAATCTCGTTTATCGGCTTCATGAAGGTTGCCTTCCCGCTGATGATTCTTTCGATAATTATTTCAACCGTCTACATTTACTTCCGTTATCTGTAAGAGATTTTCGCGGTCAATGAGCACTTGACTTGTAGACCGCTATTTTTTTGAGCTTTTCGCGGAGGTGTACTCTATTAAGGCAACAGTTATTTTGGGGAGGAGAGCATATGAGCTACTTTTTAAAGCGCACGGAGAATAATCTTTGGCACGGGAAATTCTCTTCGTTCCCAGAGGATTTGATTACTCATGCAGTGTCGACGCGTTTTGGAGGAGTGAGTAAGCCGCCCTTCGACAGCTTGAACCTTGCGTTGCACGTCGGAGATTTGCCTGAGGATGTCATTGCCAATCGCAAAAGGTTTGTTCAATCGCTAGGCTTCAATCTTGCCGATATTGTCACGCCCAATCAAATTCACGGCGATAAAGTCGTTCGCGTGGACGAGAACTATCGCGGGTGTGGTTGTGCGAATTATGCTGACTCGATACCCGAAACAGACGCGCTTATCACGAACACGCCCCGATTGCCGCTGATGTTGTGCTTTGCTGATTGCGTGCCGATTTTCTTTGCGGACGTGGAGAACGGCGCGGTTGGCTTGGCTCATGGCGGCTGGAAGGGTACGTTAAAGAAGATTGCCGCCAAGACTTTGCGCCGTATGCAAGAAGAGTTCGGGACGCGACCTAAGGATTGTCTGATTGGGATTGCGCCTTCAATCGGCTCGTGTTGTTACGAGGTCGGCGGCGCGGTTATCGACAAATGCAAGGCGGCGTTCCCGAAGAATCACGACGAACTTTTGATTGAGCGTGACGGGAAAATTTATCTGGATTTGTGGCGGGCGAATGTCCTGCAGCTCCTTGAAATCGGCGTGCCAGAAGAAAATATCGACGTGGCGGGCGAGTGCACCTGTTGCCAAAGTTCGTGGTACTTCTCATATCGTGCCACGCAGAGGAAAGGACTTGACCGCACGGGACGAATCGCCGCCCTTATCGCCCTGAAGTCGGCTTGACAATCATCAAAGCGGGTGTATCATGTGTTGCAAAGAGTTTTATAGGAGGTATGGCAGTATGATTATCGGCGTAACGAAAGAGATTAAGGACAATGAAAACCGCGTGGGCTTGACTCCTGCGGGTGCTGATGCGTTCGTTAAGGCGGGGCACAAAGTCCTTATCGAGAAGACGGCGGGCATTGGCTCTGGCTTTGAGGACGACGATTACAAGGCGGTTGGCGCGGAGGTTATTGCGGACAAGAAAAAAATCTTCGACGCGGCGGAGATGATTATCAAGGTCAAAGAGCCGCTTAAGCCTGAATACGACCTTTTCCACGAAGGACAAATCCTCTTTACGTATTTGCACCTTGCCCCCGAACTGGAGCTTACAAAGGCTCTGCTCAATAAAAAGGTCACGGGCATTGCATATGAAACGGTCGTCGGTCGTGACGGCAGGAGCTTACCTTTGCTGGCTCCGATGAGTGAGATTGCGGGACGCATGGCAGTCCAGCTCGGTGCGCAGTTCCTTGAAAGTCAATACGGCGGACGCGGCGTTTTGCTCGGCGGCGTGAGCGGCGTGGCGTCGGGGCAAGTCGTCATAATCGGCGGTGGCGTGGTCGGCACCAATGCGGCTAAGATTGCAGTTGGAATGCGTGCCCGCGTTACGATTATCGACCTGTCGATTGAGCGGCTCCGCTACCTTGATGACATCTTCGGCGGACGCGTCTGCACTGTTATGAGCAACAGCTACAATATCGCGCAATGGACTAAGCAAGCAGACCTTCTAATCGGTGCGGTGCTTATCCCCGGCGCGAAGACTCCTCAACTCGTTACCGAAGACATGGTTAAGACTATGAAACGCGGCTCAGTTATCGTTGACGTTGCGATTGACCAGGGCGGCTCGATTGCCACCTGCGACAAAGTCACCACGCACACGAACCCGACTTTTGTTAAACACGGCGTCATTCATTACAGCGTTGCCAATATCCCCGGCGCGGTTTCCAGAACGTCGACGCTTGCCCTCACGAATGCGACCTTGCCTTATGCCCTTAGAATTGCGGCTAAAGGTTGGAAGGCGGCTTGCCAAGAAGATTCTGGACTTGCCAAAGGTCTAAACACAATCGGCGGCAACCTCACCAATAAGAACGTGGCGGAGGCTCTCGGCATTGAATACGTCGACTTTGCAAAGTTCCTTGCGTAAATTCAACGGGGTAGACACTCCCCGATAAATTCTCGATAATCCTTAAAGGCTCAGCAGTCCCGACTTCAAACGGAGCTGTTGTTCTTTTTTTTGACAAGCCGCCCCGTCGTGTGATATAAACATTTCAGAAAGGATGATGTGTATGATAAACGCTGAAGAACGAAATAGGCTTTTAGAACAAATTGCCGAGCTTGAGAAGAACAGCGTAAACTATTTCGACGTGGAAAAAGAATTCTTCCTTATCGATTCAGACAATCTCTGGCAGGTACGCCCGAAGCTTTATGGCTATTCCATTCAGCGCACGGGCATTTACGAGGACGACAACTTAACGGCGGAAGCAATCGCGGGTTTAGACGGGCGCGGCTGTTATGTCTACGTCGACGTCGAGAACGGACAAATCACAATTAAGCAAGACGTAAACGGTTGCTATGGCATTTATCTTTTCCGTCACGGTGATTACTTTGCCTTGAGTAATTCCTTCTTCCGTCTGCTCGACCACGTTAAGTTTAAATATCCGCTGACTGTGAACCGCGACTACTGTCATTATCTTATGATTACTCTTGTAGCTGGTCATTCTTATTCAGAAACTGCCGTTAATGAGATTAGTCTTATAGACAGAAATGAGATTCTTTACATTGACTTGAAAGATAGCCGTCTTGAAATAGTGCGAACCAAGTACAAAGAAAATAGCGTTCTGCTTGATTCTCAAGAAGGTGTCGATACTTTAGATCGTTGGCTTGTCTTCTGGTCTAATGTATTTCGCGGAGTGGTGCAAAATACAAGTTACATTTCTATTGATTTATCAGGAGGCTTTGATAGCCGCATTTCTTTTGTTCCCGCTTTATACTCTGGAGTTAATTTAAATGAGATAAGGATTAATTCTTCTGAAAGTAAACTTCATACCTACGAAGAAGACTATGTGATAGCTAGTCAAATAGCACATCATTACGGATTTAAGCTAAATCGACCTCTTCCAAACAACCAATTTTTGAATAACAGTCTCTCAGATATTTTCAATATCAACTGGTATTATCAACAGACCTTTAGATCCATTCCTACTTTCCCGTTACTAAAACAAATTAATAAAGTATATGCTTTTTGTGGAAATGGCGGCGAAACCATCCGAAGTTATTGGCAGATGACCTCGCAAGAATTTATAAATAATCAAAATAAACTGAGCGGGCATTATTCTCGCACTCTATCTCGTGAAGTATCCTCTGGCGTTGAAGTTATTATCAAATCGGCTTTTCGCGCCATTCAAAAAAAATATGAAATCAAAGATCAAAACTCGTCATATCTTCCGCAGTATTTGTATAAAGAAACAAGATGCAGACATCACTTTGGTAAGTTTGCAGCGATTGAGCATTACATCAATAATATTCGCTGTTCTCCTGCTATGGATCCAGAACTCTTCACTTTGAAACTTGATACGCCAAAATGCAAAGATTTTGATTTACTTATAGCGTTGCTTTTTATTCGCTATGCACCCGATTTATTGACGTTTCCTTTTAATGGCAATCATTCCATTGCACCTGAAACAATCGAGTACGCAAAGAAGATCAACGAACACTTCCCACACCGCATGACAACTGAGAACATTGCCAAGGTTGACGGGGGGGGGGGGTTT
>ODAJ011953306.1_pt1 | contig 18628 bp, 11 predicted proteins | sample 1539241 | NCBI WGS metagenome assembly ODAJ01 (sample SAMN02144231, study PRJEB22623) | gut metagenome | biome: sheep rumen | host: Ovis aries | place: New Zealand | reverse complement strand
GCGATTCCATTTGTGACCTTACCTCTGAAACAATCCGCAGCATTACCGCTCGCGACTGGATCGTTAAATGCTTTAATTAAGGATTAGTATTACCTATGATCTGCTGGCTTTACAGAAAGTTCATATGATTATACTGCATCCGTTTAGCATTGTCCAGTGAAGCCCGTCGAACAAGAAGAAAAAGCCATGAAAAAAGCAGCCTGGCATCCAGACTGCTTTCTTCATGGCTGTGCAAGGATAGATGCGAAGCATCGCAAGGGGTGCAGCCCCTTGTACGGAGCAACGCGATGCATAAGGATGACTGTTTGGGCAGGCATCCAGGCTCCGCAAGACGCACTACGGGGTAATTTCGGTTACCCCGTATAGAAGTGCGCCCTTAGGGAAAATTCGTGTCGCTACTCGATCTTGATACCGGCTTCTTGGAATTTCTCGGTCATCGTCGGGTTTCCGCGAGTCAACCTTTTGATCGTCAAGTCTTCGGCTTTATCATTTGCAAGGCGGAGATTTCGCTCGGATGAAACCAAGTCCTCTTTCACCTTCTGCAAGTGGAGGATCGTCTTGTCGATTTCGTCGATCGCCTCTCCGAAGCGACGGCTTGCCAACTCGTAATTACGCCCAAACCGATCTTTGAACTCTTTGAGTTGACTATTGAAAGCCTCGACATCAATGTTTTGGCTTCTCACCGTTGCCAACTCCTGCCGGTATTTCGAAGACGCTCTGGCAGCATTCCGCAGCAGAGAGATAAGGGGAATGAAAAACTGGGGTCGGATTACATACATCTTCTCGTAACGATGTGACACATCTACGATTCCGGCGTTGTAAGTCTCGCTGTCGCTCTCCAAAAGGCTGACCAGCACGGCGTATTCACAGCCCTTCTCAGTGCGATCACGATCAAGCTTTTTGAAGAATTCCTCGTTGCGATGCTTGGTTGCGGTGTCTTCCATCTCGTTTTTCATCTCAAACATGATGGAGATGTATTCCGTACCGTCCGCATCGAAATCGCGAAAGATAAAATCCCCCTTGCTGCCGTGGCGAGCATCATTGTCCTTCTCAAATTGGGCCAATGGGAAACCGAGAGCTCGAACTTTGTTGAACTCAGTCTCGCAATGCTGCTCCAGAGATTCGCCTACCATCTTGGTCGAAAGGCGAGCTTTCATCTCTTTGTAATGGGCGATCTCCTCGTCCTTGATCTGAAGGAGTCGATCACGATCAGCTATAAGCTCAGCCTCTTTGCGGGCGTGCTCGCTTTCCATTGTAGCAAGCTGCCCCTGTAATTCAGCAAGCGTTTTGTCCTTTTGCGCTTCAGCCAGATGGACAGCAGCTTCTTTCTCGGCATCTGCAGCTTGCTTCTGGTTATCAAGTTTTGCCTGCAAGCCAATGATTTCACGGTCTTTATCGCTGAGCTCTTGCTGCTTTTCGTCAACAGCTCTTCGAATTGCGAGAGCCAGTTCCGTATGAAACCCGTCCACCTGTGCCTGCAGCGAGGCGATCACCTGATCTTTCTCCATCTCGACCAGTTTTACCGCAGCCGCTTTCTGGGCTTTGAGCTCTTTGTCAAACTCTTTATCCCATACTTGCTTGGAAATAGACGCGTAGGTTGTGTCGTCCACAGAGAACACCGTCCCACAGTTGGGACAAACAATGTCTGGCATATGTACCTCCTATACATTTTGGTCAATGGATGGCTTAATCAGCCACCCATTGACCTGCTCAGTTTGAGCCCCAGCGGTGCAGCCAGGATCACAAGCGCGATTGCGCTGTAACGGAGGAGCCCGCTGAAGAGGTCGGAGAGGAACTCTTTGTTCTCGGAGTCCTTTTGACCGATGGCTCCGATGATACCCATGATACCATCAATAACCATTTTGCGGCCCTCGTCGGTGAGATCCTCGCGCTTCAGCTCGGCCTCGAGAGCCGAAAGCGCCTCGTGGCACCGGGCGTTGAACTCGGCCATGTTCCCGGCGTTGCCGGAGACGATTGTCCCGAGGCTGTCCTTGAGGCAGCTCACGATGGCAAGGTTCGTCTCGGCAAAAGCCGGGAACTGCTCCAGAGCGCGTTTCGCAACCTCCGGATCCATCTGAGGGAGCATCGAAACGAAGCTCACCACCTTGTCCTTGGTCAAGTGCCGAAAGTCCGGGATGTCCAGCTTGCGAAGCACCTTGGCCTCCGTCAGAGAACGACTCATGCAATTCCTCCTTCTCCGTTGCGGTCCATGACCGCTCACTCTTTCTTCCTGCGTGCCTTACGAATGATAATTTACCACGGATATTGGACAATTGCACGTAATTTCTTATCACATATTCTGGTTACATATTTCTTGACAATTCAGCTAAAAACCTTTTATAATAGGTTACACAAAATGTACGGGAGATTGTGATATGGACGATTATTATCAAGCGCGACAGCACCTTAATTTGAGTGAGTTCGCGTTAAATATCATTGAGAACGACGAATACATATTTCTAGAAAAGCCCTCCCAGGCAAAAATGCTGAATACAATCTTTTCCATGTATCGCGACTACGCTGATGCTTCAATTGGGACTGCGTGCGCTTGTTTTAAAGAACAAATGGAGAAGCGCGTTGAAGCGATTCCAGAAAGTACTGCAAAAGACGAGACCATTTCTGCGCTTGTTGAATCATATAGAGATGAGTTAATAAAGAAGTCGACCTCATATCCACGAGAGCACCCGTTTAAGTTTCAGTTAGACAAAGAGAATTACAAATACATAACAGCGTGGCATGACACTGAAAAAGCTTATGGGGACATAGCTGGCAGATATATAAAGGCCGTCCTGGAAGAGTACACAAGGAAGCCCTTTATTGAACGTGAGGCGATCATTTATAGAGATCTAATCGAGACCGTAAACGCATGTGTCGGATCTCATTTGTCCCTGATCCTGATACTAAATAGTGGCAATAGATATGAAGTCCGACCATATGGAATCTTTGTTGATCGGGGAAATAACTATCATTACTTGGTGGGATATTCCCGTAAGGCTGGAGAAAAAGGAGAAGACAATCCCCGCTCATTCAGAATATCAAACATCCGCAACTACAAAATGTACTACGGTAGGAGCGGAAGAATAACAGAGCACCAAAGAAAAGAAATTGAGCATAGGATCAACTCCGCTGGCGTCCAATTTCTTCTTCAGGAACCAGATGTTATCCGTGTTAAACTGACAAAACGCGGCAAAGCCATGTATGAAAGCCAGCTGCATTTGAGACCGCCGATTATTAGTCAAACAGAAAACTCGGATGGTACATGGATATACGATTTCAACTGTACACAGGCACAAGCGCAGTTTTACTTTTTTAAATTTGGCGCAGAAGCAGAAGTCTTATCACCGGCTGAATTGAGAACTATTTTTATTTCTCAATACACTAATGCAGTTACACTATATATTAATCACAACGGTGGTGCATGAGCAAGTCCTGCACCACCGTTTTTAACCTTAATTACGCCAATCTGAGTATATATATCCCTCCTGCCGAAACGGAGTCAATTTTAAAACCTTGTATTGCTTCGTTTTTCTCCTTTGCACGGATTATCTGCTTTCTTACTTTGTCTACACGGTTCTTTTTTATTTTTGCATAAACGATTTGCCCTGTGTACTGTATATCATTTATTTCAAATATACCAATACACCCACTTTCTGTTGTTTCAATTGGTTTTATCTTTATGGATCTACCGATAATTTGGGGATTCGCGTTTGATGCCTGAGGAGCATCAACTCGTTCGGCCTTGATTTTATGACTGCTGTTTACTGTGACATCAATTGGCTGCTTATATGAGCTTTGTGTTACTGTGGTCGTGCGGTCTTTACTGTTATCACTTCGCTTATATCCTTGGGTGTTTGTTTCTCCGGCTTGAAGTGCGGACAATTCAAGTATTTCACCCGTCGTAATATCCGCTGCGGTTTTCGATAGTGCAGTCAAGCCGTCAAAGCTAATCCCTGCAAAACAACATATCTTATGTCCGAGCTGCTGATCAGACAAGGAATTCTCTGATCTACGGCCAATAGGCACTTTAACAAAATCTCCACTCAATGATGGCGGAGAATAAATTTTCAGTTTTGCATAGCCAGATTGGACATCTTCAATAATTCCTTCAAAGATTTGCTCTTTTTTTATTACAGAATAATAATCTTCTTCACGCTGATAGTAAGAGATGTCAAGCAGTTGTCCCATCTCATGTCCACCAACTACTAAATCATGAATTCTGTATGCATTTCCTTTGCTCTGATTATATCTATGATCCTCAATCATGTGAGTCATTTGTATGATTGCACTTTTAACTTTCTCCCGTGCTTTTTCAGAACCCGATAAAGCGCTAAGATATAGCAACGCTATCTCATAATAGAATGGTTCAGGATCAAGGTTTCGATTCCTACGATCCTCCTCCATTTCTTTCCAAGCTTGCACACGTGTAATACCAACATCAATTGATTCTGAGAGTCTCTTTGCCAATAGCATCCAATAGTGATAAAGTCGGCTGCGCTCAGAATACTCGGAAAAGGAATCCTTATTATATGCTGGAGCGAGTAATTGTTCAATCTTGCTTTTTAATTCCCTTAGATTAGCCTCTTTCATCGCATCATAAAACGGATGACCAGGCATATCTTTCCTTGCTTTTTGAATTTTTATAAAAACAAGTGCTTTTAGTGCCTTTTCGTATTCCGTTATCTTACCGTTACTTCCATGGAGAGAATCCACTTTGTTTTGATAGTATTCCACAGCCGCACCATAATCACCAAATAATATTTTTGCCTCGTATTTATCACGGTAGGCTTTCACTTTTTCGTGCGCATACTCGTCTATTTCGCTAAAGGATTCCGCATCATCTAAGATCTTAGCAAAATCACCGAGGATTCCGTATTCATAATCATTCAACGTTTCTCGTGCTTCTCGGTGAGATTTAACTGTTTTTACATTATAAATAAATTGGAGAAAATTATAATAAAGTCTAAGTTTACTAGGTATTCCATAATCAGGCTGACCATAATCAGTCGTCATATCGAAAAACTTTTCTGCTTTTTCAAAATCTTGTTGAAAGGAAGCAATATCATTCGAGTAAATAGGTTCTCCTCGTTCGAGCAACATTTTCCACGAATTCTCTAATTTTTCAAGGAGTGCCATCCCCGCCATGTGGGAAATGATGGGATCATGGTCTGGACTATACTTGAAAGATAATTCCGTCATTTCGGCCGCTTTTGCAAAGTTTTGTTCATCGCCCTTTGAATACATACGTCCAAGGTGAGCATAAGCATGAGCAGTTATCCTAAGAATTAGTCTATCTGCATCATCCCAAACTTCCTCGGTTCCTATTATCTTCAAACTCTCATCTGCGATAGGTTTAAATTTTTCTGATAACATCTTCAACAGTAAACGTTGATATTCGGGAACTGCAACATCCATCATCAAATCAGAAAAGTCCTGTGTAGGGTCTTTTTTGTTCTGAATAAGTAATTTAATGAGCAATGTTAACTCTTCTCTATGGAATATATTTCTCCCTATACCAACGATCGTTTTATCTATCAATTGCTGTGTCAGGTAGAATACTGCATCTCGAACATTTGAACGTGATGTAAATCTTTTCTCTGCATATTGTTTTAGAAATTCATCTGCTAGAAGAAGATGCTTAAACTGATAGACATCGACGTTAGCCGCATCTCTTGACAAGGTAATAATACTATCGATGCCCGGTACAGAACAGATAAGGTCTCGTGGTATTGTAAGCCAAGCTTTTGTAAATGATGCAGGTATCGTTTTTTGACCATACCTATTACAAAGAGCAAGAAATGCAACAAAGTCTTCGTATCTTCTCTCGCGGCAACAGACCAGTGCTTTCTTTACATAGGACTCGATGTTGAAATCTCTTTCCATATAGTAAAGGCCGATTATAAGAGGCGTTTTCATCATTCTGTTGGTAAAAACACGTGGAAATGCCTCGTCTTTTTCTATCAATTCGGTTTTCGGAAGATTACTTGAATTGCGAAAACGATCCCGAAGAATGCGAATACCTGCATCTGATATTCCATTAAAGGGAGCTTTTCCTGATTTGGGATACTTTGTCAGTAGTGCGTTACCTTCTCGACAAGCTACTATTAGAATGCAACGTCTTTCTAATCTGCGGATATCATCGCACAAAGAATCAATGAATGGAAAAGAATCATCAGAAATCAGAATTATAGGCTGCTTTCTGACAATGTTATCATATGCATTTTCAATTTGCTTAATGAGGCCAGGGGAATCGTAGCTATGAACCTCTAAAACCGGATACTCGTGGTGCAGTTCCCACACAATTTGTCGAGTTAACGTTGTCCCACCAATACCAGGGCTATGTCGGATAAAGAACAATCTATTATCCCCATTATCTTGCCGTGTTCCTAAGAGGGACTTAATACTATCACATATCCATTTTATTTCTTCTTGATCTTTAAGAGGAACTGCATATTTGTATGAAATAGTGTTCCATGAGGCAAGATTCCCGCGATAAAAGGCAGCCTTCGACTCTTCAGAATCAACCCCCTCATCGTTTTCACATCCAAGGTAAAGTGGCTTAAAATAAATGCGTAGATTGTTTAGTTCGTTTTGTGACAGGGTTACAACTCCATCAGCACATGGCATCTTATATAACTGAACTGCAGAAGAACGCACTTGCCATTGATTACTATATTTATAGAACATATCAAAGGCAGACTGAAGTGGTAGTCGAAATAAGCGAAAGTGAGCATTCATATCGGCTTCATCTTCATCAAAACAATGTAAGCAATCACTACTAGTCCAAGAAGATGAGCCTACCCATGTAATACTGTAGTCGTCATTCTTCAAGTTGCTTTCAGCATCAATTAGAGTTTGAATAGTCCACTTGTCATCGGTCAATGCAACAATGTGAACTGTCCGGTGAAGATTATGTGCTTTTTTTAGTATTTCTGTAAAGATTTCAGTGGTATGTTTATTCCGTTGTTTATTTTTATCGTAAGTAATACCAAGTACATTAGAGTGAAAATCTACATAGCATGGGATGTTTATCTGGCTCCTATCAGAATTCTGAATCAGATATTCTCCGCAACGATACCACAAAGTACTATCAGCAAGAATACTATGTTTGTTGTTGGCATTCACGCCATACAATACTTCTTTTTGAATATGAGCGTGCTGAACACAAGAGAGCAGTCCACCAAAGTCAGAATAGCCATCTAGATCAATTACGATATCCCATGCTAAGTTTGCAATAGTTTCCCTCCGAGAAATACTAATATCATGAGCTGATCCAACTACCAGAACATTTGTTCCTGCAGAAAAATCTACTGCTTGTGGGGAACTCATAAATTCGTCAAAACTGAGCGTTGGGCTGAAGCTAATAGATAACAAAATATCTTCATATTCGGGTGCAATGAATACCAGCATATTACGAATGCTGTTATAGCTACGAATTGCTGAATTGTAGAAATCTGCTTTTGCCTGATGAGTTAACGTATTGCGACTCGTCCTATTAGCTAATAATTCTGCTAAGTCAAAAGAAAACTGTGCATTTTCTACACGCAATACTCTAGCAAGAATTTCAGAGAGCACAACTTCATTCAACTGAATTTTAATCCAACTTGGATTCTGTATGTATTGAATAGTCTTTTTGATTTCAGGACACTTGATACCATATTTATCTAAAAAGGCTTCTGACGGTCCAAATGAATACATTGATAGAATCAGCTTAACAAGCGCATCTGAAATGCTAAAATAGGAGCTTTTTGTTGAAAAATGGAAATCCAGATCAAAAATGGATTCATCGGGAAAAAGCGTATCATCATATTCCGAGGATAACCGCATTGCCTCAGAGACTAGAAGTTTTGAATATTTTTCATAAGCCTTTTTATACCAATCTTTTATTTTCACTACTTGTTCATGGTACTCTTTTGCCAAAGAAGGATTAATCTCTATCTCGTTACAGAACTTCATCGAAGTATCCCCTTTCTTTGAAAATCATCTTAACTATGAATAATCAGCAAAAACACACTTTTTTTCTTCTTATATGAAAGGTTCAAACGCCGCTCTTTCAGCCAGGGCCATGTCGATAGCCTTATTCATGAGCGCCGGATAGTTTTCCTGCTTCCTGAAATCCAGACCGGGAATGGTAGCGCAGATAACGGAAGCCTTTTTGTTATCTAGCCTGTCCCATTCCAGTGGGAAGCCGGCAACAGCCTCAATCTCAGCTTGATGCTCCTTCATGGAATCGAAAAGCTCTTTATTATCGGCGATCCAGAGTCCGACGCGGATCTTGTGCTCCTTGTTGACAAGATCGATAGAAATATGGCACTGGGAAGAACCAACAGCCACTTCATACCAGTGATCGGTCGTCGCCTTACGCTTGTTGAATGGCTTCCCACGTTGGTCAAGAATGTCGTTAAACTGATTCCAAAATTCTTGCCGTTTGATCTGCGTATCGCTGAGTTCGCCGGAGCGGGCGATGGTCTTCACGCTCTTAACGAAATCGTTGGGCTGTTCAATGATCTTAAACATGGGAGCAGGGACGGAGTCGCCGATAGTGTACGCATGCACTTCAATCAGGAAAAAGGCAAGATCATCATCTGTATGCTTGTTCAGCCACTCGATAGCGCTCGCGTGTTCCTGCCGAGCGTCCGCGACGATCCAAACAACCACGCTTGCGTCCAAGCCGGAGGCATAGGTAATAATTTTCCCGAGATGATCGTGGTTGGTTTGCTCCAACTGATTTTCAATCAGCACAGATTTTCCGGTCAACTCATCCTTACAGATAATATCGCAGCGATAACTGCCGACAAACTTCTCCGTTTCCACGTCTGTCAAGGCCAGGTTTAGTGTGTCGCTCAGTTCTTTTGTATTTTCTTCGGCGGCCAGCCATTTGGAAAAGTCGTACTGTTCATGAGCCCAGACCTTCCGAATATCGAGTTCTTTCATCTTTCCAAGTTTCATAGTCAAGACTCCTTTTTCCCCAATGCGGCCTGGAGCTCGGAGAAGCTGTCCAGGGCACTTTGAAGGTTTTCGATAATATCCGCGGCGAGGACGTCGGGCGTGGGGAGATTGTCCAGGTCGGCAAGGGACTTGTCCTTGATCCAGAAGATATCAAGGCTTGTTTTGTCGCGCGGCAGAATATCCTTCTCCACATCGAAGCAGCGCCAGCGACCATCCGGGTTCTCCGGCGACCAGGTCTCTGTTCGCTCGAAACGGTTTTCGGGGTGGTAGCAGGCAATAAAATCCTCAAGGTCCTTATCCGTCATGGGGTTCTGCTTGAGCGTGAAATGCACATTGGTGCGGAAATCGTATATCCAAACGGCTTTCGTCTGCCGCTCGGCGCTGGGCGGGCGCTTGTCAAAGAAGATCACGTTTGCCTTGACACCGGGCTTGTAAAAGATTCCGGTGGGCAGGCGGAGAATGGTATGCAGGTCGCAGGTCCAAAGGAGCTTCTGCCGCACAGTCTCTCCGGCACCGCCTTCAAAGAGTACATTGTCCGGCACCACGACAGCAGCCTTGCCGGTTACTTTCAGCAGGGTATTGATGTGCTGAACAAAGTTGAGCTGCTTGTTGGAGCTGGTGGTCCAGAAATCCTGCCGGTTATAAACAAGATCTTCCTCCTCCTGTTCGCCTTCCTCGTTGGTGAAGGTGAGGGAGGATTTTTTGCCGAAGGGCGGGTTTGTCAGCACATAGTCCACACGATAGCCCGGATCGGTCAGCAGTGAGTCACCGCGGGTGATGGGCAGATTGCCGTATATGTCCCCGATGTTATGCAGGAACAGATTCATCAACGCCAGCTTGAAGGTCGTAGGGACAAGCTCGTTGCCGTGGAAGGTCTCGTTTTTCAGGAATTCCTTCTGTTCCCGGTCGAGGGTATAGTTTGCCGGATCGGTCAGATAATCCTGTGCCGCGAGGAAGAAGCCGCCGCTGCCGCAGCAGGGGTCCGCGATGGTTTTCTTCGGCTCCGGGCGCAGGCAGCGCACCATCGCACGGATCAGCGGACGCGGCGTGAAATACTGGCCTGCGCCGCTCTTTACGTCCTCGGCGTTTTTCTGCAAAAGGCCCTCGTATATTTCGCCCTTCACGTCCGAGGACATGGAGACCCATTTCTCCTTGTCGATCATCTGCACGATGCGATAGAGCACAGCTGCGTTGGAGACCTTGTTGATAGCCCCCTTGAAGATCTGACCCAGGATGCCGCCCTGCTCGCCCAGCTTTTCAAGCGTATTCTTGTATTGATCTTCCAAGGCTGCGCCCGTGAGCGTGTTCATGTCCGACCAGCCATAGCCTGTCGGGATGCCGGTATCCCGCTTATACGGCGGACGGGAATACTCGTCGGACATTTTCAGGAAGATCAGGTATGTGAGCTGTTCCAGATAGTCTCCGTAGGAGACGCCGTCATCCCGCAGCGGGCCGCACATGCCCCAGACTTTGGAGATGATGGATGATGTTTGTTCAGGCATTGTTCTTTCCTTTTCTCGTCGCCGTCTTGACTTCTTTTTCTGCTTCCCGGATGCTTTGCAGATATGCTTTCTCCACAGGCGTGAGCGTCTTCTGCTGATATTTCCTATACTCGCTGTGCGCCTTTTCGATGGCTGCCGCATGGGAGACAGAGCCCGCGTCCTTCAAAAGCTGACGCCCGCCGGAGGACAGGATCGCGTCAAGCTGTTGTATATAGTCCTTCATATACATGGGGCGGTGCTCGATGGCGCTGATTTCGGCAAAGTCAAAATAACCGGAGACCAAGTTGTTCAACACCCGCAGCTCGTCCGCGTCCAGATAATTCTTGGCGATCTCCGTGTCTTTCTTGACCGGAAACTCCCCGGCAAAGGTTCTAAGTCCCATAAACTCCTGTTCGGCGTCGGCGCGCTCAAAGATGACCTCCGCCGCGGTGTGACCATGGGCCGCATAGTGCAGCTTATTCTGTACGATCTTGAAAAACTGTACGGACTCCGGGCTGGAGGGATCGTAGTCCTTGCTGGTTGCATAGAGATCCAGCACCTGCCGATACATGACCTTTTCCGAGGAGCGGATATCCCGGATGCGGTCAAGGAGCTCTTTCCAGTAATCCCCGCCGCCGTGACCTTTCAGCCGCTCGTCGTCCAGCGCAAAGCCCTTGCGGATATATTCCTTGAGGATGGCGCTGGCCCAGAGGCGGAATTGTACGCCGCGCTGTGACTTAACCCGATAGCCGACAGAAATGATTGCATCGAGATTATAATAATCGACTTGATAGGTCTTGCCGTCCGTGGCAGTTGTTGCAAATTTTGCAACAACTGAATCATGATTCAGTTCACCATCGGAAAAGATATTTCGGAGATGCCGGGATATCGTAGACTTGTCCCGCCCGAACAGTTCCGCCATCTGGTCAAGCGAGAGCCAGACGGTCTCATCCCGCAGATTTACATTCAGTTTTGTCAATCCATCCTCTGACTGGTAAAGGATAATTTCACCGTGTTCGTTCATAAGTCATCACTCCTGCCCATTATTGGGTAATGCTTGATCGGGCTGGTTAATAATTTCTTTGATAATCTCAAATAAGGCGATAAAGCTATCAAAATTGAAATTATCAAATGGGGCCTGTTTTTCCAAAATTAGTTTTGCAAATTTGGATTTTGGGAGAGCATAATTGATTCCGTCTCGTGGATTACTAATGCTTGTGACCTTTTCCCCACTACATCCTTCTATAATTGCAATACTTGCCTCTCCGCATTTGTTTCTCTTCTCACAATGTCTGTCAATACTAAACGCTATACCTCGCTCATCAAATTCATTTCCCATAAACAGTCTACGACTAATACCAGTCTCGGGGTCTGTCCAAGCTGTCGTGATTTCTTTATCTGTATAATAATGCTCTATACTGATAGCTGGCGTGGTCTCTCTATGCTTTGGTAGAGGAAGAATAAATGAATAGACATTATTACCCCAATATTTATAATTGGCGTCTGGTGCGGTCATTATCTTGTTTGTTTGTTCATGATCCCGGTCCGCAATAAAGATATACTTTGTTGAGTGAGGGATCTTTGCTATATTCTCACAGAGCTCAGTAAGGACACTATTCCCCATTTTTAACTTGATAGGCGCCTCTTCAGCACTCTCTGCTGGCTCATATTCAAGAAATTCAAAATCTAGACCGTCAAACAGTTCTTGGTGGAGACCTCCGGCTTTTAGATTTTGTAGAGCAGCTTTCATGTGCTTCCAATCTGTTGAGCCTTCTGTTATAATAACTGCTTTTTCTTTTGACTGAATAGCTTGTATAGCAAGTTTTACATCATGCGAATATGCTTCTGTTTCTTTCAAATATTCATACGCTCGTTGAAACTCGGAAAACTTCTCAATGTTGATTTTTGCTGCACTGGGTAACTCATATACGTCAAAACGATCTTCTCCATATGTTTCTTTTAACCCGAGCAGGAATAGAGGTGCGTGCGTTGTAATTACAAATTGTACCTTAGGAAAGAGAGACATGAGACGTGGTAAGGCTTCTTTTTGCAACTTTGTATGAAGATGAAGTTCAATCTCATCAATAACTACGATTCCTTCAATTTGATCCAGATGTATACTTCTATTTATATCATCCATGTCCGCATATCGAACAATGGTCGAGAACATGTTGAATAATGCAATCTGACCTGTAGAAAGCGAATCCAGAGTTGGGCAAACAACGGAGCCATCAGATACTTGAACAATTTTCAAGCGTGATCCTCCTTGATTTCTATAGCTAAGTTCAAATCTCACGTCTTTCCCCATTACCTCGGAAAGAATCTTTTCAATATTTTTGCGAGAGTCAAGTAATAACATAAAGTCATTAAGATTACCTGACCCTACTGCTTGCCCATCTTGAAAAAGCAATTCTAACCTGGAATCAGTTATAATATCTAATAACCACTGAAGGTTATATGACGTTACGTTTTTTACTGTAATAGGTTTATTTAGATATCTTTTCGTCCTTGCTGTAATAGAAGGATGGGAATACTCATCTTCGTCATAATATTGCTTGCCCATCCAATAAGGGCGCTCAAATCTATCTGGTCCAAAAAAGCAAATTACATTATTTGTCCAGACTTTTTCAGCGAGGTCGTCTGTGATTGTAACTTTTTTGTAATTAGCATTTTCGTCCCAATTAAAATAGTTTTCAGATAAACCAAGTTGTTTTTTTATATTATCTTCGCGTATCTTTCCAGATTTGCAAAAATAGTGGATAAAAGGCTCATCTTTAAATGAAATGTACGTGTACATAAAAGGCTGACCAAGCTGAATTTGGATAGGGCTAATAGTCTTAAAATATTGTTGAGCATTTTCTGAAGAGAAAAGTGCGTTGTTATATGCTGTACTTGCCATCTCATAAAAAGCATCAATAATGTTTGAAAGAAAGGTGGATTTTCCGCACCCATTTTCACCTACAAGAATTACAGGCTTCGGCGTACCATCGTCATTAAATGGGAACTGAAACGAAATGTCACAAAGAGGACCAACATTTTTATATAGTGCTCTTTCAATATACATATTAGTTTCTCCTGCTTTTTATTATATTCCTTCAAACGCCTGTTTTAATATGCTCTGTCGCATGGCCTCGGCCTGCTGCAAAGCGGTATCAACAGTCTGCTCTATACTGTCGCAGACAGACAGCCGATTATCAATAAAAGCAACGATTTGTTGAGCCTCTTCATCGGAAACAACAGGTACAGGCGTATCACGTATGTCATCCAGACCAAGGCCAAGTTTTCCACCGCCGCGTTTATTCTTCAATAAGTCTTTCTGCCCCCACTCACTGCGCAAATACCATGCCATGAACTCGCCCTGAGCAGGATTGTTAAAACGAACCATTGCAATATGCTGGTTAATATAGGCTTCTTCTATGCTGTCTGGGATCAATGCAATACTTCCGAGATCAGCGGTAATGGAAACAAGCACGTCGCCGCCAATAAGTCTGCTGCGTTTCCCCTCTGCTTTATCTGGCAATACAACATGTTGAATACTATCGTTTTTAAGATGGATTCCATCACGCGCTAAGTCCGTGATACGGATAAATCGCGCTCCAGTATCAGCGTAATACTGCGCCCAGCCGCGAGAGCCACTGGTTACAAGAGAACTCATTTCTCGTATTGGCTTCTTATCTGTAAAGCCTGCAAACGCCTCTTTCAGCACAGCCTGCCTATACACCGCAAGCTGCTGTTTCGTTTTCCGCAAGGTCTCCACACCGCTGTCCAATTCAGAAAACAGTTCCTCAATTCGCGCAACGATGCGCTCCTGTTCTGGGATGGGTGGAACAGGTAAATCTTCTTTTTCGAGATACTGATAGTGACGAGCATATCCTCTGTTTGGCATCTTTGCAACAATATACTGCGTACCATAGTACAGAAACCGGGGTAAAATATTATCTTTGGATTGTAATACCTTGATTCCATCTGCTCCGGCTCCAAAGGGAAATGTAATGTATTTAACTGCACGTGTATGATCACCAAACACGATAACAGGAAGTTCACAATCAACGGTAAGATTGACATTATCAGTATATCCACCGATAAGAGTTTGACCTTGATCTACAATTGCAAGTTGACCTTTTTTTAGATAATCCTTCTGTTTAGTTTTTTTATCGGGAGAGACCGGAATCTTCTTTACTAAGGTTTTATATTCTGCCATCTTACCCACCAGCTCCACGCTTATGCTATAAAACGTCGCATACTCATTTGCTTTTCTCAGTTATTTCAACCCGCGCAGATTTAAATGCCCAAGGCACTCGATAGTGTTCTTTTAGCTTTGCGTTCAGCGATTCATCAATATTGTTACGCAAATCCATAGAATTCTGCTCTGTTACGGCGAATCCGCAAGAAAAAGTCTGTATTTTCTGTTTGCCGTATTCTACAATAACATCAACAGAGTACTCTCCGATTTCCCAAAAGAAATCGCCCAATATGCCGTTTTTGGCATCTATGTATTCAGCAGACTTACGAAACTTAGACATGGCCTCGTCGTAAGTGCAGTTTTGCGAAATCTGTGTAATACATGGAATCAAATCTGTGCACGTTTTGCGAATCTTTATACCAGATGAGTCCGAAGGATCACTGTATTCAATAAATGCGCAGGCGACGCTATCCGCCTCAACGCGAAAAGGATGAGCGGCTTCCGTCGTTTGAACATAGTTTCCGAGCATACTCGCATTAACAGGGGAAATGAAGTACGACCATACAAGATTGAGCTTTCGTTCATCCCGTTTACGCGTTAGAATTATGCTCATCTTCCTAATCGTAGCAGCGCTTCTTTCTGATTCAAGAACGCCATTTAACTGAATATAGGATCCACTCTGGTTGAAAAAGAGCGTAGCTTGTCCAGTTGGATAGAAATTCACTATTGCCGTTGCTATCCACTTCTTATATGCCCATTGTGCGAGAGGAATGAGAATTGATACACAGATTGCTATGATAGACAAAGCGGTTGTAATAGTTTCGTATCGGCTCAATACTGTCGTTGTTTCCATATCTATCTCCTTTACCCCACCAATTCCACATTCATTTCCTGCAACAATTCCTCATACCCATCACCGAACACCTCATAGAACCGCCCCAAGCCGCCTCGGCGGTCAAAGGGGTCAAGCTCCAGATCGTCGGTCGTGATGCTGAGAGAGGACGCAATATGGTCGCGCACCAGGCGCAGCCACTCCATCTGCTCGTCCGTGAAGTGGACAGCGCCCGCGTTGCGGCGCAGCGTCCACCGCTGGAAGTTGGCATTCACCCGGTCGGCAAAGGGCGTGAGCGTATCGCCATAGCCCATCTCAAAGCGGATCAGGGACACCAGATCGGCAAGCCTTGCCTGCGTCCCTTTCACCTTGTCCGGGCGCTTGATGGCGTAGCAGTCCCAGAGCCGCTGCACTGTGACATGCTGTGCGCTCAGTTTTTCATACAGGGCGCGCAGCTTCTCAAGAACGAGCGGGCGATCTTTGTAACGTGCGTCGTAGAGGATATTCAAGGCAATGATCTCGTCTTTATTTTCCTCGATAAAGGCCCGGAATGTGTCGATGACCCGATCTGCGTTTGTCTGCTTGTCTTCGGCAAAGCCGGAATAGAGCACGGTGTCCAGATTGACGCTGTCGATAACCTGCTCATGGCTGCGGCGTACCGCTTCAATGTAATCGCGGGCATCCGGGTCAAAGAAGGGCTTGACGGCCTCGCCGATCAGATTCTTTTTTGCAATATCAAACCGTTCCTGCTCCTCCGGTGTCAGCTCATGCTCATCGTCCAGCAGCACGCCGGCACTGGCAGCAATCACGTCCTCATCAAAGGCATCAAGCAGATTCTGCGCCAGCGCGCTGGCCGGTGTGCCCAGCTTATCCTTGAATGCCTTGTGCTCCTGCGGCGTCATTTTACTGGCCAGCCGGATGATGCGGTTTGCCAGTGACGTGAGCGTGTCCGCATCCCGTGAGCCTGTTGCCACGTTCAGCATCAGCTCTTTCATGCTGACGGTCGGCTTGCGCTCCAGTGGCCGGGTATCGGTCTTTTTCGAGCTTGTGACACCGACAGCGTCCACGATCACAAAATGATCTTTGTTTTCCGTGGCGTCCGGGGTAACAGTCTGAAGTTCATCCTTGCTGAGCGCGCGGGTCCCGCGGCCTTTCATCTGCTCAAAATAGTTCCGGCTGCGCACATCGCGCATGAAAATCAGGCACTCAATGGGCTTAACGTCTGTTCCGGTGGCGATCATGTCCACCGTGACAGCAATGCGTGGATAGTAGCTGTTGCGGAAAGCGTTCAGCGTATCCTGCGGGTCGATATCTCCGCCTTTTTCATCGCGCTCATGATGATAAGTAACTTTACGGCAGAACTCGTTGCCCTCGCCAAATTCCTCCCGCACGATCTGAATGATGTCGTCCGCGTGGCTGTCTGTCTTGGCAAAGATCAGCGTTTTTGGTACAACCGTGCGATAGGGGAACAGCTCTGTGAACAGGCTGTCGCGGAAACGGCAGATCACAGCGCGTATCTGACTCGGATTCACTACGTCCCGATCCAGGTTACGGGAGGCATAGGTCAGATCATCATCCATCTGCTTCCATCGTTTGGCACGGGAAAGACGGTCCCGACACTCGATCTGCTGCTTGAGAATCGTCGCTCCGTTCTTTGTGATATCGGTTTCGATGAGGTAGATATCCTCACCCACGTTGACGCCGTCAACAATGGCTTGCTCTCGGGAATAATTGCTGACCATGTTCTGATTGAAATAGCCGATGGTGCGTGTGTCCGGTGTGGCGGTCAGGCCAATGATAAAAGCGTCAAAATATTCCAGCACCTGACTCCACACGTTGTATATCGAGCGGTGGCATTCGTCCACGATGATACAATCAAAAAACTCCGGCGGCACCTTCGCGTTGTATACGACCTCTTTGTGAGGCTGGCTGTCGGCACCGGTCTGCTCAAACATGGATTCCTCCTCGGCGGATTCATCCAGTTCCTCGCCTTTGAGGATGGAATACATACGCTGGATCGTGCTGATATAAACCTGCACATCCGGCAGCCGGGAAGACTTCAGGCGACTGACCGGGTGGATTTCGGGAAAGGTACGGGGATCATCGTTCGGGTGATAGGCACGAAACTCACGTTCTGCCTGTTCACCGAGGTTTTTGGTGTCCACAAGGAACAGGATGCGCTTCATACCGCCGAATTTTAACAGGCGGTATGCGGCGGTAATCGCAGTAAAGGTCTTCCCCGCGCCGGTGGCCATCTGCACCAAAGCCCTGGGGCGGTTCTCCGCAAAGGATATATCCAGATTTTCTATGGCCGAGATCTGGCACTTGCGAAAACCGCGGCTGTCCAGCGCAGGGAGCTGCTTGAGCCGATTTCGGACGGTTTCATCGTCGCCCAGCCAGCGCCTCAGCGTTTCCGGTCGGTGGAAAGAGAATACCCGGCGGGAGCGGCATTTGATATCGTTATAATCGGTGAAGAGGGTCAGCTCACCCGTGGCCTCATAGACAAAGCGGATGCGGTAGTCGATATTGGTGTACTTGAAATGGCTGTTGGCATAACGTTCGCTTTGGGTTTCAACATCGGTAATACTCTCACCCAGGTCGTCCTTTTTCGCTTCAACCACGCCGACAGGAATACCGTCTATGAAAAGGGCATAGTCCACCGGCCCGGTGCTGGTTGGGTATTCCCGAACCGCCACACCGGGCGCAGCCATTGGATTGAAGCGCTTCATGTCCTGAATGACCCAACCGGCCTGCTCCAGCCGTTTGTCGATCAACACACGCGCTTTTTCCTCCGGTGTCATGGCGTCCACCCCTTTCAGCGAACTTAAATTACCTCTATGTTATAATATACCAAAATCCACCTGTTTACAAGCATTATAGGCTTTCCGCGTCAATAGTCAGGATAAAGTGCGGCTGATGCAACCCATGATCGTATCGGGACAACAAGAATGCCGCCTTTCTTGCCCCTCTGCTTTATCAGTAAACACTGGATTACAGATCCTGAACTGCTGCATAAGCGGTAGTTTTCTTCGATATAGCGGCGGTCAACAAGCATATCGGTGCTGAAATTTGTATAATCTATACCGTTTAGCTGTATGGTTTTTACGATATGAAAAGGCCGTTCAACTTCAACACGGTGCGGCTGCATCAGATCGTCAATGGTTCGTGGCTTGTCTACGAAATACG
>ODAJ014761071.1_pt1 | contig 18631 bp, 15 predicted proteins | sample 1539241 | NCBI WGS metagenome assembly ODAJ01 (sample SAMN02144231, study PRJEB22623) | gut metagenome | biome: sheep rumen | host: Ovis aries | place: New Zealand | reverse complement strand
TCCCAGTCGCGGTTTACGCCAGGATTGTCGATACGGAACTGCTTCAGCTCATCCTCTGGCATCGTGGCATACCACTGTCCGGCATTCTCAAGCTTTACCTGACGACCAGCCTGCTCGAAGATATAGCAAAGATGTGGCTGGTCGGCAAACCAGCACAAGCCCTTGGCACGGATGATATTCTTATGCCATTTGCGAGCTACGAAATCGTCGAACTGCACAATATCAAACGGCTTGCGGGCATAATAGACGTAAGTACCGATGCCATACTCCTCTGCCTCGCCAGTCTCTTCGTTATGATGATGGTGATGGTGTCCGCAAGTACACTCGCCGCCATGATGCGACTCACAATGTTCATCGTGCTCATCTTCGTCATGCTCATGGTGGTGATGATGCTCGTGCTCGTGATGGTGATGCTCGTGTTCGTCATCGTCATGGTCATCGTCATGGTCATCGTCTTCCTCTGCATGAGGGTCATGCTTCTCTATCTCAGAAATCCATGCCGCAGAAGTTGCGACGGAATCAAAATCGAACATCCCCGTGCCGAGAATCTTATCGAAATCGACATCACCATAGTCACAAGGAATTATCTCTGCCTTTGGCTGGATGGCGCGGACTATCTCTGTGACACGCTTCAACTCGTCAGGGGTAACCTCCGAAGCCTTGTTAAGAAGGATGATATTACAGAACTCTATCTGCTGGATTACAAGGTTCTCTATATCCTCCTCGTCACGCTGTGCACCGAGCAGGGACTTGCCGCATCCAAACTCATCCTTCATGCGCAGAGCATCTACGACTGTCACGATACAATCGAGACGCGGTATGCCACCTTGGCAGAACTGGTCGCCCATGCTTGGGATAGAATATATGGTCTGTGCTATAGGTGCCGGCTCGCATATTCCGCTGGCTTCTATGACGATATAGTCGAACTTCTGGAGCTTGACAATATCGTTGAGCTGCTGGACGAGATCCATCTTCAGGGTACAGCAGATACACCCATTCTGCAAAGCGACAAGGGAGTCGTCCTGCTTATCCACCACGCCGCCTTTCTCTATAAGGTCGGCATCAATATTTACCTCACCGATATCATTGACGATAACGGCAAATTTTATACCTTTTTCGTTATTAAGAATACGATTGAGAAGTGTCGTCTTGCCACTTCCCAGATAACCCGTCAAAAGTAAAACCGGAACTTCATATCTACTCATAATGCGTGCAAAAATATAAAAAGTGAATTTATTTTCGTCAACTAATAGAGCAAATTGTGTGCCACAATAATTATTTTAAATAGTTTTTTTTGTTATTCCAAGGTTTTTTATTACCTTTGCACGCAAATTTAAACATTTTTAAAAATAAGTATGTATTTCACACTGTTTATTACCGTAATCATAACAGCTGTTTTCCTGGTTGTTGCGGCATACATCATGGCCAAGCTTCTTGGTCCTCGTACGTATGCACCAGTAAAGGGTGAGCCATTCGAGTGTGGTATTCCTACCCGTGGTACATCGTGGTTGACGATGCACGTAGGCTATTACCTCTTTGCCCTACTCTTCCTGATGTTCGACGTTGAGACCGTATTCCTGTACCCTTGGGCAGTTGTTGTTAACAAATTTGGCGTGATGGCGTTAGCTTCTATCGGCTTCTTCATGCTTGTGTTAGTATTTGGCCTTGCATACGCATGGCGGAAAGGAGCTTTGGAATGGAAATAAGAAAGCCGAGTATCAAGAACATTCCATATAACGAATGGAAGGACAACGAGACGTTGGAGAAAATCATCAACGAATTAAACGAAAACGGAGTAAACCTTATTGTCGGCAATCTCGACTCACTCATCAACTGGGGACGCAGCAACTCACTATGGTCACTGACCTTTGCCACATCATGCTGCGGTATTGAATTCATGGCATGCGGATGTGCACGCTATGACTTTGCACGTTTTGGCTTTGAGGTTACACGAAACAGTCCACGTCAGGCAGACCTGATAATGTGTGCCGGCACCATTACCCACAAGATGGCTCCAGTGCTCAAGCGTCTGTATGACGAGATGGCAACGCCGAAATATGTCATTGCCGTTGGCGGCTGTGCCATAAGCGGCGGTCCGTTCAAGAAGAGCTACCATGTAGTAAAGGGCATAGACGAATTCCTGCCAGTAGATGTCTATATACCAGGATGCCCTCCACGTCCAGAAGCTATCCTCTATGGCATGATGCAGCTGCAGAGGAAGGTGAAGGTTGAGAAATTCTTCGGTGGCGCAAACCACAAGGAGGACAACCCTAACCCACTTGTCATAACCGACATACCAAAGAAGTTCATCAACGAGATGAAACAGACTGCGGGTGAGGTAAAAGACTTTGTAAAGAAAGAAATCAACGACACATTTAAATAATCAGGGAGGCAAAGAAAATGAAACTTAATCCAATAGAATTTTCATTTCGTGAGTTCGCCTCTGAGATGACAAAACTGAAGAACGAGAAGAATTTTGACTATCTCGTTACCATCGTCGGTGAAGACTTTGGCACTGCCGAGGGCGAAGCAAACGAGGGCGAATATTCCTTAGGATGTATCTATATCTTGGAAAACACCCAGACCCACGAGAGAATAAGCACCAAGACAATGGCTGAGAAGATTGACGGCAACTATTACATACAGTCTATCAGCGGTCTTTACAAGTGCGCCGAGATGCTGGAAAGAGAAGTTTACGACTTCTACGGCATCCGTTTCCTCGGAAACAAAGACATGCGTCGCCTGTTCCTGAGAAATGACTTCAAGGGCTATCCTTTCCGCAAGGATTTTGTTGGCTCAGAAGAATACTCATTAGAGGACGACACAGAGGTATCAACCACGACAGAGTACAACCTTGATGCCAACGGCAAAGTGGTTGAAACCACTCACCCACTCTTCAAGGAGGGCGACTTTGTAATGAACATCGGTCCTCAGCACCCGTCAACACACGGCGTATTGCGTCTTGAGACAGTTCTTGACGGAGAAACCGTCAAAAAGATTTACCCACATCTTGGCTACATACACAGAGGTATAGAGAAGATGGCAGAAGAGATGACCTATCCTCAGACTCTTGCCATGACAGACCGTATGAACTACCTCTCAGCCATGATGAACCGTCACGCCTTGGTAGGTGTCATTGAGGAAGCCCTCGGTGTAGAGCTGAATGACCGTATCAAGACTATCCGTACTATTATGGACGAGCTGCAGCGTATCGACGGTCACCTGCTGTACTTAGGATGCTATGCACAGGACCTTGGTGCCTTGACAGCATTCCTCTATTGCATGCGCGACCGCGAGTATGTACTCAACGTCATGGAAGAGACCACCGGCGGACGCCTGATACAGAACTACTACCGTATCGGCGGACTGCAGGATGACATAGACCCGAACTTCCAGGAGAACTGCAAGAAACTGATAGAATACCTGCGTCCAAAGCTTGACGAGTACGTAAATGTCTTCGGTGACAACGTCATAACCCATCAGCGTCTTGAGGGTGTCGGTGTATTCACCAAAGAGCAGTGCATCAGCTACGGCATCAGCGGCTCCAACGGTCGTGCCTCACAATGGGCAAACGACATGCGCAAGAACTACCCATACGGAGTATATGACAAGGTAGATTGGAATCAGGTCGTCCTTGACGGCTGCGACGCACAAGACCGTTATTACCTCCGCGTGAAGGAGATAGAGCAGTCTCTGCGTATCATCGAACAGCTCATTGACAATATTCCAGAGGGTGAATATTACATCAAGCAGAAACCAATCATCAAATGTCCTGAAGGTCAGTGGTACTATGCCGTTGAGGGAACCAGCGGAGAATTCGGTGTATATCTGGATTCAAGAGGCGACAAGTCACCATTCCGCCTGAAGTTCCGTCCTATGGCATTGACACTTGTCGCTGCACTGGACGAAATGCTGCAGGGAACAAAGATTGCCGACCTTATTGCAGTTGGTGCAGGACTGGATTATATTATACCAGATATTGACAGATAATCATACACCTTATTTATATAAACTATAATTATGTTTGACTTCTCAATAATTTCAACATGGTTTCATGACCTGCTGATGAACCTCATAGGATGCCCAGAGTGGCTCACAATCCTGATAGAGTGTGTCGTCGTTGGTCTTCTGATAATAGTTGGCTATGCCCTCCTTGCAATCGCACTGATATTCATGGAGCGTAAGGTGTGTGCATACTTCCAGTGCCGTCTTGGCCCTATGCGTGTAGGTCCCTGGGGCTTGCTGCAGGTGTTTGCCGATGTCCTGAAGATGCTCATCAAGGAGATATTCTTTGTTGACAAGGCAGACAAGCTGCTTTATGCCTTGGCTCCGATACTCGTCATCATGGGCTCTATAGGTGCTTTTGCTTTCCTGCCTTGGAACAAGGGTGCCATAGTGTTAGACTTTAATGTAGGTATATTCCTATACACAGCACTCAGTGCCATCGGTGTAGTAGGCATATTCCTTGCCGGATGGTCATCAAACAACAAATACGGCGTGGTATCAGCCATGCGCGGTGCTGTCCAGATGATTTCATACGAAATGTCTCTCGGACTTTGTCTCATCACAGCATGTATCCTTACCGGCACGATGCAGATAAGCGGCATCGTAGAGGCACAGACAGGTCCTTTCGGATGGTTGATATTCCAGGGACATGTTCCTGCAATCATCGCCTTCCTAATCTTCCTCGTGGCAGGTAATGCCGAAGCCAACCGTGGTCCTTTCGACCTTGCAGAGGCTGAGTCAGAGCTTACCGCCGGTTACCACACAGAATATTCCGGTATGGGATTCGGATTTTACTATCTTGCAGAATTCCTGAACCTCTTTATCGTATCGGGCATGACAAGCCTGGTATTCCTTGGCGGATGGTGTCCTATACACATTGGCATAGCAGAATTTGATGCTGTCATGGATTACATTCCCGGCATAGTATGGTTCTTAGGCAAAGCCTTTGCAATAGTATGGCTGCTGATGTGGGTAAAGTGGACATTCCCACGTCTGCGTATCGACCAGATATTGACACTGGAATGGAAATACCTTATGCCATTAGCACTTTGTAACCTGGTATTGATGACTGTCTGTGTCGCTTTCGACATCACAGGAATACAGTATATCAGCTATATCGTGCTGGCAGCAATAGTAGCTTTGGCAATAATAATCTGTGCACGCGCTATGAAATTCCGTTCTGCTTTCGCAAGAGACCAGAAGCTGGTTGGCGTTGACATTGCAATAAAGAAAGACAAATAATATATAATGGCTAACAATAAATCATACTTCGCTACTGCTTTGGCAGGAGTAAAGACTCTGCTCACAGGTATGGACATCACCATGGGCGAGTATGTTACTCCGAAGATAACCGAGCAGTACCCAGAAAACCGCAAGACACAGCATGTGGCAGAACGCCATCGCGGCACATTGGTAATGCCACACGATGAAAATGGCAAGAACAAATGTACCGCCTGCACGCTGTGTGAGAAGACATGTCCTAACGGGTCTATCAAGATTACCTCAAAAATGGTAGAAACAGAAGACGGCAAGAAGAAGAAAGTATTGGTTGACTACCTTTACAACCTTGGCGACTGTATGTTCTGCCAGCTTTGCGTAAATGCTTGTAACTTCGGAGCTATTGAATTCCGCAAGGACTTTGAGAATGCAGTGTTTAACCGTGATGCCTTGGCATTACACCTCAACATTCCGCCAGTACTTCCTGAGGCAAAGCCAAAGGCTGACGAAGAGGCAAACAATAAGGAGGCTTAAACAATGGCAAACATTATAGTATTCGCAATATTAGCAGCCGTAATACTCTGCGCTGCCATATTCTCAGTAATGACAAAGAGCATCATGCGCTCCATCACAGGACTGCTTTTCGTACTCTTTGCAATAGCAGGTTTATACTTCTTGCTCGACTACACCTTCATTGGTACAGCACAATTAAGTATCTACGCAGGCGGTATAACAATGATATATATCTTTGCCATACAACTGATTTCGAAGCGTCGTCTTCAGGGTATAAAGGAAAAGATTGACTGGAAGCGCATGACAATAGCAGGACTCGTAGCCCTCACAGGCTGCCTGACAGTTATCATAGCACAGCTTCGTACAGCCTTCTTTGATAAATTCTGTACTGTTCCTGACGTAGAAGTTCCCATGGAGAGAATCGGTGAGACACTGATGGGCTCAGAGAAATATCAGTATGTACTGCCATTCGAATTTATTTCACTCTTCCTATTGGCATGTATCATAGGAGGACTTGTTGTTTCACGTAATCAGAAGGAGGACAATTAAATGGTACCAGTACAATGTTTCTTCGTGCTCAGTGCACTTCTTTTCTTCATCGGCGTATTCGGTTTCGTAACCCGCCGTAACATGATTGCCATGCTGGTAAGCATAGAATTGGTGCTCAATGCCGTTGACATCAATTTCGCAGCATTCAACCGCCTTCTCTATCCGGAAGCATTGGAAGGAATGTTCTTCACACTCTTTTCCATTGGTGTCAGTGCTGCCGAATCAGCCGTTGCCATAGCAATTATAATCAATGCTTACCGCCACTTCAAGAGTGACTCGGTAACAAGCATACAAAACATGAAACTCTAATCTTCAAACCCTAAAAAGAAAAGAACTATGACTTTCGAATATACAATCGGTATACTTCTTCTGCCTCTGCTCTCATTCTTGGTAATCGGTTTGACAGATTACTTCAGAGGTAAAAAAGGTTGGTCACACAAAGCGGCAGGTCTGTTGGGAACCTGTTCTCTTGGCATTGTGACAATACTCTGCTACATTACTGCATTCCAGTATTTTGGCATGGACCGTCTTGCTGACGGTACCTATGCTACCGTAGTACCTTATAACACTACTTGGTTGCCATTAGGTAATCTGCATTTCGACCTTGGTATATTACTTGACCCGATATCAGTAATGATGCTTATCGTCATCTCTACTGTATCGCTGATGGTACATATATATTCTTTCGGTTATATGCATGGCGAAAAGGGATTCCAGCGCTACTATGCTTTCCTTTCGCTGTTCACCTTCTCAATGTTGGGATTGGTGCTGGCAACAAACATTTTCCAGATGTATATGTTCTGGGAATTGGTGGGTGTCAGCTCATATCTGCTCATCGGTTTCTATTACTCTCTCGCAGCAGCCGTTCACGCATCAAAGAAGGCATTCATCGTAACCCGTTTTGCCGATATGTTCTTCCTTATCGGTATATTGATATTCGGTTTCTATACCCAGAGCTTCAACTTCTCATTCACGGGTACTGAAATCATCGGTGCAGCAGCCAATACCTTCACCAACTGCAATGCAGATAAGGCATTCCTTGCAGGCGGCATGATACTTCCGACAGCCCTTGTACTGATGTTTATCGGTGGTGCAGGTAAGTCAGCAATGTTCCCACTCCATATATGGCTGCCAGATGCCATGGAAGGTCCGACACCTGTATCTGCACTTATCCATGCCGCTACCATGGTAGTAGCTGGTGTATTCCAGATAGCACGTATGTTCCCATTGTGGATAGACTATGCGCCAGACCAACTCTCTATCGTTGTCGTGGTAGGTGCCTTTACTGCGTTCTATGCAGCAGCAATAGCATGTGCCCAAAGCGATATCAAGAGAGTATTGGCATTCTCTACAATATCACAGATAGCATTCATGATGGTTGCATTAGGCGTATGTCTGCCAGGACATGACGGAGAGGCATATATCAACAACCACTCCTCACTTGGCTATATGGCATCTATGTTCCATCTGTTCACTCATGCCATGTTCAAGGCTTGTCTGTTCCTTGGTGCAGGATGTATCATTCATGCAGTACACTCCAACGAGATGTCAGCAATGGGTGGACTGAGGAAATACATGCCTATCACACATGCTACATTCCTTATCTCTTGTCTTGCAATAGCAGGTATTCCATTCTTCTCTGGTTTCAGTTCAAAGGATGAGATTATTTCTGCATGTTTTGCATACTCTCCAATCTGCGGATGGTGGATGACAGGTGTTGCAGCAATGACAGCATTCTACATGTTCCGTCTTTACTACGGTATATTCTGGGGTACAGAGAACAAGGAACTTCATGCACACCATACCCCACATGAGGCTCCTTTGACAATGACATTCCCACTTATATTCCTGTCATGTGTCACAGTAGGTGTAGGTATTATCACCACTCTTGGCGGTTTCCTGCATTGGGACTGGGCTTCTTTCGGCTCATTTGTTACCGCAAGCGGTACAGCATACACCATACACTTCGACCCACAAATAGCAATTACATCTACACTGATAGCCATCATATCAATATGTCTTGCCACCTACATCTTCAAGGGTGAAGAGCAGCCGATAGCTGATAAGATGTACTCTTTGGCACCAAACCTACATCGTTGGGCGTACAAGCGCTTCTATATGGATGAGGTATATCAGTTTGTAACCCACAAAATACTCTTCCGTTATGTCTCTGTCCCAGTACAGTGGATTGACGAACACATCATCAATGGTTTCATTGACTTTACGGCATGGGGAACCAATGCCGGAGGTGAAAGCATCCGTACGACACAGGATGGTGATGTGCGCAGTTATGCCGTGTGGTTCATAACAGGTGTCATAGCAATAACACTACTTCTAATTTGCTTATAATATAAAAAAATGAGTATATTATCAATATTTGTACTAATTCCCGTACTGATGCTTCTTTGCCTATGGCTTGCAAGGAACATCAATGAAGTACGTGGTGTGATGGTAGCAGGTGCCTCATGCCTTTTGGCACTCTCTGTATGGCTCACCATCGATTTTATCAGCCAGCGTGCCGCAGGCAATACGGCAGAAATGCTTTATACCTACAGCCATGTATGGTTTGCTCCGCTGAACATATCATACGCCGTAGGTGTTGACGGCATCAGCGTAGTGATGCTTCTACTTTCAAGCATCATAGTATTTACCGGCACATTCGCTTCATGGAAGCTGCAGCCCCTGACAAAGGAATTCTTTATGTGGTTCACCCTGCTTTCAACTGGTGTGTTCGGTTTCTTCATCAGCATTGACCTCTTCACCATGTTCATGTTCTATGAGGTTGCCTTGATTCCTATGTATCTCCTCATTGGCTACTGGGGTTCTGGCAACAAGGAATATGCTGCCATGAAGCTGACCCTTATGCTTATGGGCGGTTCTGCTCTTATCATCATTGGTCTTGTAGGTATCTACTTCTTCAGCGGTGGTCAGACAATGAATCTTCTTGACATAGCACATCACACGAATGGTGCAGTGACTATTCCTACAGCAATTCAGAAGGCTTTGTTCCCATTTGTATTCATTGGTTTCGGTGTCCTTGGAGCATTATTCCCATTCCACACATGGTCTCCTATCGGTCATGGCTGTGCACCGACATCTGTCTCTATGCTTCATGCCGGCGTACTGATGAAACTGGGTGGATATGGTTGTTTCCGTATCGCAATGTTCCTGCTCCCAGATGCTGCCAACGACCTTGCATGGATATTCTTGATTCTTACCACGATATCCGTTGTATATGGTGCTTTCAGCGCATGTGTGCAGACCGACCTGAAGTTTATCAATGCATACTCTTCAGTTTCCCACTGCGGACTTGTACTCTTCGCACTTCTTATGATGACAAAGGTATCATGCACAGGTGCCATCCTGCAGATGCTATCTCACGGACTCATGACAGCACTGTTCTTCGCACTCATCGGTATGATATATGGACGTACCCACACACGTGACATACGTGAATTGGGCGGATTGATGAAGATAATGCCATTCCTTTCCGTAGGATATGTGATAGCAGGTCTTGCCAACCTTGGTCTTCCAGGTTTCTCAGGCTTCATCGCTGAGATGACAATCTTCGTCGGTTCATTTGAGAATCCAGATACATTCCACCGTTGCTGCACAATAATAGCATGTACTTCTATTGTAGTAACAGCTGTCTATATTCTCAGAACAGTCGGATTTATCCTTTTCGGAAATGTTACCAATCCACATTATGAAACACTTACCGATGCTACTTGGGATGAGAAATTTGCAGTATGCTGCCTCATTTTCTGTGTAGCAGGTCTCGGTTCTTTCCCACTCTGGGCAAGCAATGTCATTGAGACAGGTGTTATTCCAATTCTAACAAACATAGGAACGCTATAAGATATGAATTACGGTCAATTTCTATATATGATACCTGAGGCAACCCTCGTTGCTTTCTTGGTAATATTGTTCATAGAAGACTTCTGCTCCTCTCGCGATGCAGAAAGGAAATGGTTAAATCCGTTTGCCAGTGTATGTTTCCTGGCACAGACAATAGTATGTCTTCTTCCAACAATCATGGGTAACAACAATACGATAGACCTTTTCGGTACTATGTATCATGCTACTCCAGCAGTAAACATGATGAAGGCAATCCTTACATTTGGTACCTTTATCGTCGTTCTGCAGTCACGTAATTGGCTCAATAACACTGAGTCAAAAATGGTAGAAGGAGAATTTTACATGCTGACAGCATCAACGCTTCTCGGTATGTATATGATGATGTCTGCCGGCGACTTCCTGATGTTCTTCCTTGGTCTTGAGATGGCATCAGTGCCAATGGCATGTATGGTTGCTCTCGACAAATGGCGTAACCTCTCAGCAGAGGCAGCAGCAAAGTTCATACTTACCGCTACCTTCTCGTCAGGAGTGATGCTCTACGGCATTTCCTTCCTGTATGGTGCTACAGGACATCTGTATTTCGATGATTTCAGAATGTTGCTCAAGCCAACAAATCTGTCAGTAATGGGTATGGTATTCTTTATTGCCGGATTAGGCTTTAAGATTTCACTCGTACCATTCCATTTCTGGACAGCTGACACATATCAGGGAGCTCCAACAACAGTAACCGGTTACCTCAGCGTAATCTCAAAAGGAGCAGCAGCATTTACTCTCGCTACCCTACTCTACAAGGTCTTCATGCCACTACTTCCTTTCTGGATGTTAACAATGATGATACTTGTAGTCCTGACAATCACCGTCGGAAACCTCATGGCAATACGTCAGACAGAACTGAAGCGATTCATGGCGTTCTCATCAATTTCGCAGGCAGGATATATCATGCTCGTTGTAATAGGTGGAAACAGCATCATGTCAACAACAGCCCTGATGTACTATGTTCTGATATACATTGTTGCAAATATGGCTATATTCACCATCATTGCCTCTGTAGAGAATGCCAATGGCGGACGCACGGACATGGCAACCTACAACGGATTATACCGCACAAATCCTAAGATGGCATTCCTGATGACACTGGCTCTCTTCTCGCTGGGTGGTATTCCTCCGTTTGCAGGTATGTTCTCAAAGTTCTTTGTGTTCTTGGCAGCAGTTGACGGAAGACCTACCTTCTGGCCATATTTTATCGTATTCATAGCACTTGTAAATACTGTAGTGTCATTGTACTATTATCTGCTGATAGTAAAAGCAATGTATATCCGTAACAAGGAAGAGGACGGCGAGCCTATCCCAACCTTTGCAATGGATTTCAACACCAAGCTGACCCTTGTCATCTGCACCTTAGGAGTAGTATTCTTCGGGGTATGCAGTTGCATATACGAGATGCTTCATACTGCAGCAGCACTGTAAATGTCACAAATACAGATTATACCCGTTGATACGAAAAAGGCAATGAATGATTTCGTTGCCCTACCACACCGCCTATACAAAGGATGTGCGGAATATGTTCCAGAAATGGATGTCGATGTCCGTAACTTCTTTGACCCAAAGCACAACGACAGTTTGAAATATGCCGATATCAAATCATTCGTTGCTTACAGGGATGGAGAATGTGTAGGACGCATAACAGGTATTATCTCTCACAAGACAAATGCAAAATGGAACGTACGTCGTGCACGTTTCACAAACATAGAGTTCTTTGACTCTCTCGATATCTCCTCAGCACTTCTGAATGCCGTTGAGCGGTGGGGAAAAAAGAAAGGGATGGAAGTGATAGAAGGGCCTATGGGCATCACCGACTTCGACAAAGAGGGTATGCTCGTAGAAGATTTTGAACTGGGAGGCTCTGCAGCAGAATTCTGGAATTATCCCTATTTTGTCCAACACATGGAAAAATTGGGGTATTCAAAAGCCGTTGACTGGTTACAGGTACGCATCAACGTCCCACAAGAAATTCCTGCCCGCTATCACCGTGTATCAGAATATCTGAAGGAAGAGTTGCACCTTCGCGTTATCAAGAAGACGAAGAAAGAAGTAAAAGCAGGGTACGGTCATGTGCTCTTCGACCTCTTCAACGAGGCCTTTGCCCCACTCTATGGTACTTCCGTATTCGATTACAAGCAGGTAGATGACTATATTAATATGTATCTTCCCCTGCTCGATATGGACCTCATACCATTCATCGTTAATGAGAAAGATGAATTAGTAGGTGCTGCAGTAACATTGCGCGACCCATCAGAGGGTTTGAAAAAAGCGAAAGGAAAGTTTCTTCCCTTTGGTTGGTGGCATCTAATAAATCATATCTACATCAACAAGAACGATAAAGCAATGCTTCTGCTCATTGGAGTAAAGCCGGAATTGCACGGCATGGGGCTTAACGCAATGTTCTTTGATGACCTGATACCAATATATAATCAGAAAGGTATAAAATGGTGTGAAACAAATCCTCAATTAGAATATAATGTTAAGGAGTTGGCACAGTGGAAGCCTCTCAATCCCAAGATGGTAAAACGTCGCAGATGTTGGGAGAAATCTCTTACCGAAACGCCACTGACTCCTAATACAATGATAAAAAATCTTGCAAATGAATAGAGTAGTTATTACAGGAATGGGTATATGGTCATGTCTGGGCCAGACCCTTGACGATGTTCGTCAGTCACTATTTGAAGGAAAGAGTGGTATTATATTCTCACAAGAGCGTAAGGATCTTGGTTTCCGCTCTGCACTATGTGCTAATGTGCCAAAGCCAAACCTCAAGCCATTCATTTCTCGTAATCTGCGTCAATTTATGCCAGAGGAGGCACAGTATGCATATATGGCTACTAAAGATGCCTTGGAGGCAGCAAAGATAGATCAGGATTTCCTTGACAGTCACGAGGTGGGTATTATCTATGGCAACGACTCTGTTGCAGAAGCAACGATGAATGCCCTTGATAAGTTCCGCGAATTCAAAGACACCTCTGCATGCGGTTCTGGTGCAATATTCCAGTCCATGAACTCTACCATTACGATGAATCTGGCATGCCTTTTCCGTCTTCGTGGCATAAACCTCACCTCTTCTGCCGCTTGCGCATCCAGCTCGTTGGCAATAGGCAATGCTTATCTGCTCATCAAGAATGGTTTACAAGATTGCATCATCTGTGGTGGTGGTCAGGAAGCAAACATGTATTCTATTGCTTCTTTCGACGGCATACAGGCATTCTCTACCCGTGAGGATGAGCCAACAAAGGCTTCACGCCCATTTGACAAGAACCGCGACGGTCTTGTTCCTGGCGGTGGTGCTGCTACAGTTATCCTCGAAAGCTACGAGCACGCAGTAAAGCGTGGTGCTCCGATATTGGCAGAAGTAGTCGGTTGGGGATTCTCTGGTAATGGCGACCATATCTCTACACCGAACGTAGCAGGTCCTGCACGCTCTTTGGAACTGGCACTGAAGAATGGCGGCATAGACCCACGTCAGATTGGCTATGTCAATGCCCATGCTACCTCTACTCACGCAGGTGATGGCCGTGAGGCAATGGCAATAGCACAGATATTCGGTGACTACAAAGTACCTGTCACATCTACCAAGTCACAGACAGGACACGAGATGTGGGCAGCAGGTGCAGCAGAGTGTATATACTCTATGCTGATGATGAAGAATGATTTCATAGCAGGAAATATCAACTTCGAAGAGCCTGATGAAGAAACCAACTGCATCAATATAATCCCAGAGACAAAATCAGCACACTTTGATATGTTCTTATCTAATTCTTTCGGTTTTGGTGGAACTAACTCAACATTAATTATAAAAAATCTATAAACATTTATTCAAGATGACAAGAGAAGAAATCGTATCTAAGATTAACTCTGTTCTTGCAGAGGAGTTTGAAGTAGAAGAAAGTGTAATCACTCCAGATGCCAATATTAAGAACACTTTGGCTCTTGATTCTCTTTCTCTCGTTGACCTCGTTGCCCTTATCCAGCACGAGTATAAGGTAAAGATTCCAGCAGAAGATCTGCCAAAGGTGCAGACTTTCAATGACCTTTACGACTACATTGAGTCACATGCTTAATATTAAGCAACTTATACCACAACGCTCGCCCATCATGATGGTGGACGAGTTGTTGTGTGTTAATGGCGACGAAGCACAATGCCGCCTCGCTGTCAGAGAGGATAATTTCTTTCTGGAGTCAGATGGCTTTATTGCCGAGGTTGGTATCATTGAGCACATTGCCCAGTCAGCATCAGCCTTTGCCGGTTACCGTGCTGTTGTGGAAGAAGGTGCCACAGAGCCGCCTGTCGGATATATCGGTGAGGTGAAGAATTTTCATCTTATCCAACGTCCTGCAGCAGGTGATACCCTTATCACCACCATCACTATGGGACCTACCGTAGATGGTGTCACAATCATCAGCGGAGAGTGTAAGAAAGAAAGTGGAGAAGTCGTTGCTGACACAAGAATGAAGATATATGTTCCTTAAAGATAAATTCTATAAAGTAACAAAGGAAGAGAAAGAAGGTATGAGCGCTACATACACCCTTTCCATCCTTCCCGATTGTAATGTGTATGACGGTCATTTCCCCGGCAATCCGGTATGCCCAGGCGTTTGCAATATGCAGACCATTCTCGAGTGCGCCATGATGCTGACAGGAAGAAACCTTCACTACAATACAATAAAGCAATGCCGACTGACGGCGATTGCAACTCCTACTGTATGTCCGGAAGTATTTGTTTCTGTCTCCGTAGATGACAGCAATACTATTCTTGCAGAGATAAAAGACGGCAAGCAGACATACATGACGCTAAAAGGTACAGTACAATGACCAAAATATTTTATTATATTTACCAATATTTTAAACGCCATCAGTACCAAATGTGGTTCTCGATGGTTTTATTATTTATAGTCACAGGCTATGGTGCTCTCTGCATACACCTTGAGGAAGACCTCAACAAGCTGATGCCATCCTCCCGAAATGCCGACGGTACTATCAAGACAGCCTTTGCTGACCTTAGGATTAAAGACAAGACATACCTGCTCTTTGAGAAGAAAGGTGATTCAAAGTCTGTTACCACGGATAAGCTCATAAATACCTGCGAAGCCTTTTCCGACTCTCTTCTGTCTCGCGATACCACTGGCATCGACATTTTCCGCAACATTCCCGAAGACATGATGTTCGAGGGTGTGTCATTTCTCATAGAGAACCTGCCGGCATACATCGACACCAGCGCCTATGCACAGTTCGACAAGCTGCTGACACCTGAGCATCTCCGTGAGCAACAGGCTATCAATGCCAGCGACAAGGAGAAGGCAATGGAAAATGGCGACGAGACAGGCGAGCTGCTCTCTTCCCTCATTGACATGGACCCTATCGGCATGCGTGACATTCTTGCTAAACAGATGGAGCCACTGATGTCAACAGGAGGAAAATATATCACCATTGACGGACATTTCTTCGTACCCGATTCCACCGTGTGCATTGCCTTTATCTCTCCCGCCTTCTCTTCTACGAATACGGGACAGGGCTCCGCTCTCTTCGAGCAAATCAATACCCTCATCGACCACTTTTCCAAGACACATCCCGACATCAAGATATCCTATTACGGCACTCCCGCAAGCGGCTACTACAACTCTTCTACTATCAAGAACGACCTTGTTTCCACCGTTGGCTGGTCTATGCTCATAGTATTATTGGTGCTCTTTGTCTGCATGCGTACTTGGAACACCATACCGTTCCTGATGCTGCCCGTAGTCTTCGGCACACTCTTCGGGCTTTCTATCATGTACCTCATCAGGGGACAGTTCTCGCTCCTCGCCCTCGGAATGGGAGCAATAGTGTTAGGTGTGGCAATGTCATACGTACTGCATATCATCATACACTACAAATACACCGGTGATGCCGAGAAAGTAATAGGCGACGAGACAGTTCCCGTACTGTTAGGATGTATCACCACGATAGGCTCCTTTATGGGGCTTATATTCATCAAGACAGACCTTCTTCAGGACTTCGGTCTTTTCGCAGCCTTGGCTATCATCGGCACAACGATATTCTCACTCGTATATCTGCCACACCTCATGGGCTTGGAGGGCAATAAGATTAACAAGCGTGCCTTCGCTGTGGTAGATAAGATTAACAACTACCCAATAGATACTAAAAAGCCACTCCTGTACCTCATTGGTATCATCATCGTAGTCTTTGTTACCACTTATGCTATCAAAGGAACCGACTTCGATGCCGATATGAGTCATTTGGGTTATCTCGCTCCGAATACAGAATATGCCGAGCACCTTCTCGATGCCAAGACGACTCCTAAAGGCGGTGTTATCGACACCACGAGATATTTTGCTGCCCAAGGCAAGACTCCAGAAGAAGCCCTTAAGCATTTCAGCCTGCTGCAAAACAAGCTCGATTCCCTGCATAAGTTAGGATTAGTTAAAGACTATACCCATACCAATTCCATCTTTGTACCTCTCACTCAGCAGAAGGAACGCATAGATGCCTGGAAAACATTCTGGACACAAGAGCGCATCAACAAGGTGCGTCCTTTCATTCCTGCCGACTCTCCTTTCTACGAGTTGGTAGAGGGTGACTATCAGCCTACCCCACTCTATAACACCGACATCATTCCGCCAGGCTATCAGTCAACCCTTATGGAGCAGACAATGGCAGGCGACTGGCTCATATTCACCAATGTCTCCATGCCTCGTAAAGCAAAGGCATATAACGCTGTATGCGATGCCATTGCCAACGAGCCGAACATGATGGTGCTCGACACCAACTACTACACCAAAGACGGTCTGACAACCCTCAACAGCGATTTTAATGTACTTCAGTGGGTCAGCATGGCATTCGTCTTTGTAGTATTGCTGCTCAGTTTCCATTTCAACTGGCGATATGCCCTGCTCGGTTTTGCCCCCATCCTTATCTCGTGGCTCATAGTCTTGGGAGCAATGGCACTGTTCAATATTCGCTTCAACCTCATCAACATCATCATCTCTACCTTCATCTTCGGTATTGGTGTTGACTATTCTATATTCATCATGTCAGGACTCATTGGCGAGAAGAACCACACCACTGCCCACATGTTAGCTTTCCATAAGACGGCAATCCTGTTCTCTGCCTTCATACTCATCACGACAGTTGCCTCTATGCTCCTTGCCAAGCATCCTGCCCTCCAGTCGGTAGGCTTTGCAACCCTCGTGGGTATGATATCAGCAGTGGCACTGTCCTACATCCTTCAACCCGCTATTTTCCGTTGGCTAAAGAAGTAATCATAATCGGTTCCGGACTTGGTGCCCTTGAGTGTGGCGTTTTCCTGTCAAAGGAAGGTTTTCATGTGCGCATCCTCGAACGCCAGCATCAGCCAGGCGGATGCATGCAGAGTTATCGCCGCAATGGCATGGACTATGACACAGGTCTTCACTATGTAGGCGGTCTTGCAGAGGGGCAGGTGCTCCATGAGCCTTTCAAGCAACTCGGCTTGCTATCACTCCCCTGGCAGCATCTCGACCCCGATGGCTTCGACTTCGTTACCATTGGCAGCGAGACATTCCCATTTGTAGAAGGGTACGACAATTTCCTGCGTACCATGTCAGAGCGTTTTCCTTCCCAAAAGGCAGGTCTGCAGAAGTATATCGACGTACTCCGCGACAGCGACAGCGATACCCACATGCACTATGCCGATGTCAACGCATGGCAGTGGCTCAACGAGACTTTCTCCGACCCACTGCTCATAGGAGTCCTCTCTGGCACTTCCCTCAAGATGGAACTAAACCGAGACACCCTACCCCTCTTCAACTTTGCCCACGGCAATGCCTCTTTCATACAAAGCAGCTGGCGGCTCAATGCCCCTGGAAATGTTCTTGTAAACCAACTCGTCAGACAGATAGAAGACTGTGGCGGCGAGATACTTTGCAGTAGCGAGGTGACAGAACTCATAGAGAAAGACGGCAAACTCACTACCGCCGTCTGCAAGAATGGCGAACGCTATGATGCCGACATCTTCATTTCCGACATCCATCCTTCGCTCACCATCAGCCTCATCAAGGAGAGTAAAGTCATCAAGGGAATCTATCGCCGTCGCATGACATCCTTCACCAATACCTTCGGCATGTTCACCTGTTCCCTGCGACTCGACACTGACGGGTTCTATGCCAACCACAACAAATTCCTCTACTCCACCCCCTCTGACGTATGGGACAGAAACGGCATCCTCATTTCCTTTGCACAGCCCAACCAGATAGACATCCTCACCCCGATGCTGTGGAGCGAGGTGCAGCAGTGGCAAGATACCACCCTTGGACACCGTGGCAACGACTATAAAGCCTTCAAGGCTGCCAAGGCACAAGAACTTATAGCCAAGGCAGAAACCCTCATGCCAGGACTACGCGATGCGGTAAAAGAAATATATTGTTCTACCCCCCTCACATGGCGCGACTATAACAATGC
>ODAJ012126863.1_pt1 | contig 18633 bp, 15 predicted proteins | sample 1539241 | NCBI WGS metagenome assembly ODAJ01 (sample SAMN02144231, study PRJEB22623) | gut metagenome | biome: sheep rumen | host: Ovis aries | place: New Zealand | reverse complement strand
CCGCCATCAAGAATGAGACAGGCTCCTGGCGATGGGCCTTCATCACGGCTGCCTACACAACAATAGTGGCCTGGATAGTGTCAGCAGGCGTTTATCAGATAGGAAATCTCTTTTAATTGAAAAATAAATCGTAACTTTGCACCCGATATGGAGAAAATCATATTGGGCATTGACCCTGGAACGAATATTATGGGCTACGGACTGCTGAAGGTCGCAGAAGGCAAGGCGCAAATGATCACGATGGGCGTCATCGACCTACGCAAGTTTTCTGATGCCTATCTGAAGTTAGGACATATATTCGAACGCGTGACGGGTATCATCGACGGCTACCTGCCAGACGAGATGGCTATTGAGGCACCTTTCTTCGGTAAGAACGTACAGTCGATGCTGAAACTCGGGCGTGCTCAAGGTACTGCCATTGCGGCCGCCATCCATCATGGAGTCCCCATACACGAATATGCCCCGATGAAGATCAAGATGGCACTGACAGGAAACGGTGGTGCGTCGAAAGAACAAGTGGCAGGCATGCTCCAACGGCTGCTGAAGATTCCTAACGACGAGATGGGCAAGTTTATGGATGCCACTGACGCACTGGCTGCAGCCTATTGCCACTATCTACAGATGGGACGTCCAACGAGTGACGTGAAATATAGAGGTTGGAAGGATTTTGTGAATAAGAACCAAGACAAGGTGTCTAAACGTAAGACAAAAGATGAAGACGATTGAGATTCAGAATGCAAGAGCACGCAAACCAGAATGGTCGATGGCGGAGCCAGTGAACTTTACGCTTGAAAATGACGAACATATTGCCATCGTAGGGCAAAATGGAGCCGGCAAGACGATGCTTGTGGATATGATCACAGGCAGACATCCGGCTTTTCCCGGTATGGTGAAATATGGTTTTGACACACCTTACGACAACATCAAGTATATCTCTTTCAGGGATACATACGGTGGAGACAATGACCGAACTTATTTTCTCCAGCAACGATGGAACCAGATGGAGATCGACGAAGAGACGCCAAAAGTGGGGAGCAAACTCGAAGAGGCTTATCAGTTAGCAGGCGAAGACACACCTGAGCGGCGCTCCCTGCAACAGCACATCTACCAACTCTTCCATCTGGAGGACTTGCTCGACAAGTATATCATCCTGCTGTCGAGCGGGGAACTAAGAAAGTTTAAACTGGCTTCCTCGCTCTTCACTGATCCACACGTGCTGATCATGGACAATCCCTTTATCGGACTCGATGCCCAGACACGTGACCAGTTGAAAGAACTGCTGGCCGTCTTGTCAAACGAGCGTCAACTCCAGATTATTCTGGTACTTGCCAAGAGCGACGAGATTCCTGACTTCATCACCCACATCGTCGAGGTCAGGGATATGCGTGTCCTTCCTAAAGTCACGCGTGCCACCTTCCTCGCCAACCGTGCTCCGTTTCCGACCATGTTGCTATCAGAGGAGAAACGACAGGCCATCAGCAACCTGCGCCATTCCCGTCAGGCAGAAGATGCCAAAGAGGTTATCCGATTCAACAAAGTGTCAATCCGTTATGGCTCACGAACCATCCTCAAGGATCTCGACTGGACGGTGATGCGCGGAGAGCACTGGTCGCTCTCCGGACAGAACGGAAGTGGCAAGTCAACCCTACTATCCCTCGTCTGTGCCGACAATCCGCAGAGTTATGCCTGCGACATCTCACTGTTCGGACATAAGCGTGGCAGCGGCGAGAGCATCTGGGATATCAAGAAACACATCGGCTACGTCTCCCCTGAAATGCACCGCAGTTATAAGCAGGACATACCAGCCATCCGCATTGTGGCCAGTGGCCTTAAGGATTCCGTTGGTCTCTATATCAAACCGAATGAAAAGGAGTATGAGATTTGTCGCTGGTGGATGGACATCTTCGGCATCAGCCATCTTGCAGACCGGACCTTTCTGAAAATGTCGAGCGGCGAACAGCGATTGATTCTTTTGGCGCGTGCCTTCGTCAAGAATCCTGACTTGCTGATACTCGACGAACCACTACATGGACTCGACAACTATAACCGCCGACTGGTAAAGGACATCATCGAAGCCTTCTGCCAGCAGCCAGGCAAGACACTCATCTTCGTTACCCACTATCAAAAAGAACTGCCCAGCGTCATAGATCATTCTATCTTTCTGGAACGCCACAAAATCGAGTAGGAAGTAAACACTAATCGTAGGTGTTTATCTCCTACTTATTACTCATGCCGAGCATACTAAGAGAATTGCCCGCTTGACCAAGCGGGCAATTCTTATTTATCTTCCATCAGGGCTGCCGTCCTAACTCTAGACAGCGTCTCTGGCGTCATCTGTAGATAACTGGCAATATACACTAACGGTGCGCGGAGAACCAACTGAGGCTGTCGCTTAATAAGTTTCTGGTAGCGGTCCTGTGCACTTTCAAAGCGCAGCATATCAGCGTGGATTTGAGAGAGGATCAGGCTCTCCTCCAAGATCTTACGATAGAGTATCTGTATGTTGACACTCTTCATGGCCACAGCCTCCAGGTCAGCCTTAGGGATGGCTATCAACACCGTTGGCTCCAGAGCCTTGATCTGTAGACGAGTGGGCTGCTCGCGAAACAGGCTCTCAATACACATCACAATTGTATTCTCTGTTGCCATATATTCAGTCAGTTCCTTATCATTCTTATAATAGAACTGACGCACCAGTCCCTTAACGACCCAATAGATATTAGTGCATGTCTCCCCTTCGCGGAGAATCATCTCGTTCTTCGCATATTTCATAGGCACGAGTATGCTTTCCAGCATGTCGAGTTCTTCGTGTGTCATTGTACTGTAGCGGCGGGCCAGTTCGCGGGCTACGTCTCTAGGTGTCAATGTAATGTTTGCCATAAAAATATATAGTTCCTAAGTATGTTATTAGTCAAGTTTAAGTACTGCAAGGAAGGCCTTCTGCGGCACTTCCACATTGCCTATCTGCTTCATGCGCTTCTTACCCCGTTTCTGCTTCTCCAGCAGTTTCCGCTTTCGGCTGACATCGCCTCCATAACACTTGGCTGTCACGTCCTTACGCACCTGTTTCACTGTCTCGCGGGCGATGATCTTGGCACCAATGGCGGCCTGTATGGCAATATCAAACTGCTGACGCGGAATCAGTTCCTTCAGTTTCTCACACATCCGGCGTCCGAAGGTGACCGCATTGTCCTGATGGGTCAGCGTGGAGAGGGCATCCACAGGCTCACCATTAAGCAGGATGTCGAGTTTGGCAAGTTTTGATGGACGGAAGCCGTCGATGTGGTAGTCGAAGGAGGCGTAGCCCTTGGAGATGCTCTTCAACTTGTCGTAGAAGTCAATCACTATCTCGCCGAGGGGAAGCATGAAATGCAGTTCCACACGATTGCCCGACACATACTGCTGATCTATCAGTTCGCCGCGCTTGTCGAGGCAGAGCGTCATAATGGGGCCAATGAAATCAGAAGCAGTAATGATAGACGCGCGGATATACGGCTCTTCGATATGGTCAATCATCGTCTGGTCAGGCAGACCTGACGGATTATGCACTTCCTTCACCTCTCCCTGTTTGGTGTAGCACATGTACGACACGTTGGGCACTGTCGTGATGACATCCATATCAAACTCACGGTCCAGTCGCTCCTGGATAATCTCCATGTGGAGCAAGCCCAGGAAACCGCAACGGAAACCGAAGCCAAGCGCCACTGACGACTCTGGAGTAAATGTCAGCGAAGCATCGTTCAACTGTAGTTTCTCCAACGAGGCCCTCAAGTTCTCATAGTCTGTGGGGTCAATGGGATAGACGCCTGCAAACACCATCGGCTTCACTTCCTGGAAGCCCTCAATGGCAGCACTGCAGGGATTAGCCACCTGCGTGATGGTATCGCCCACCTTCACTTCCTTTGAGTTCTTGATACCACTGATGATGTAGCCCACATCACCCGTCCGCAGTTCCTTTCGGGGAATCATGTCCATCTTGAGCACGCCAATCTCATCGGCATCATACTCCATACCTGTATTGAAGAACTTCACCATGTCACCTTGATGTATCACACCATTCTCTATTTTGAAATAGGCAATGATGCCTCGGAAGGAATTGAACACAGAGTCGAAAATCAGAGCCTGCAGCGGTGCATTCTCATCACCTTCCGGATGAGGTATGCGCTCTACGACTGCATCCAGTATCTGCTCTACACCTTCACCAGTCTTGCCTGAGGCACGGATAATGTCAGAAGGGTCGCAACCGATGAGGTCTACAATTTCATCCTCCACTTCATCAGGCATGGCCGACGGCATGTCAATTTTGTTAATGACAGGAATAATCTCCAGATTATGATCGATGGCCATATACAGGTTGGAGATGGTCTGAGCCTGTACGCCCTGGGTGGCATCGACCACGAGGAGGGCACCCTCACAGGCGGCAATGGAACGACTGACCTCGTAAGAGAAGTCGACGTGCCCTGGGGTATCTATCAGATTGAGAATATACTTTTCGCCCTTGTGCGTATACTCCATCTGGATGGCATGGCTCTTGATGGTGATGCCACGCTCCCGCTCCAGATCCATATCATCAAGCATCTGTCCTTCTGTGACTTGGATGGTCTTGGTGAATTCCAGCATACGGTCGGCTAAGGTTGACTTTCCGTGGTCGATATGCGCAATAATGCAGAAATTTCTGATGTTATTCATTAACTCTACTCGTACTTTGATGTGCAAAGATACAAAAAATCCTTCTTTTCTCCAATATTTTTGCTTTTTTTTGAAGTTTCCACGATGAAATTTAATATTTCTGAGTAACTTTGCACCGAAAAATAGCATTCGTTATGAAAAAAATATTTCTATTTGTGCTGACAACCCTCACATTAGGCGCTTGTCAGGAGTCGATGGATGAGAGATGTGAGCGCGAGGCCAAAGAGTTCACAAAGAAGAACTGCCCCTCTATGGTTGCCCCCGAAATTATGATGGACAGCATGACCTTTGAGAAGGCCACGCACACCTTACATTATTATTATAAACTGACGGGGAACTCCGACCGCTCTGATGCATACAATCTGGAAAATGCCACCCAAAAACTGAAGGACGGTCTGAAGAATGCCACGTCCATGCAGATATATAAGGACGAAGGCTATAACTTCCTCTATACCTATCGCTCGGAGAAGAATCCTGAGAAGGTGTGGATGGACATCCTGCTCACGTCGAAAGACTACAAGTAAAATAAGAAGCCCCTTCGTCGAAGGGGCTTTCTCATTTTCATTCGGGCTGCATGTTGGTGTAGACCGTCTGAACATCGTCGAAGTCCTCCAACTTCTCTACCATCTTATCGATGGTCTCACGCTGTTCGGCCGTCACCTCTTTCAGATCGTTAGGGATGCGGGTGAACTCAGCTCCAGTCACCTCGAAACCACTTTCCTCAAGATGTTTCTGGATGGCTCCGAAACTGGAAGGGTCGCCATAGATGGTGATACTGTTCTCCTCCTCGTCCTCGTCATACTCATCCTCAACACCGTAGTCTATCAAGTCGAGGATCATCTCGTCCATATCCAAACCGTCCTTCTTCTTGAAGGTGAACACTGCCTTGTGGTCAAAAAGGAAACTCAGGGAGCCCTGAGTCCCAAGGTTGCCGTTGAACTTGTTAAACACAGAACGCACATCACCCACAGTACGTGTTGTGTTGTCAGTCAGCGTCTCCACGAAGATAGCGATACCGTGAGGGCCATATCCCTCATAAGTCACTTCCTTGTATTCGCTCTGATCCTTGCCCATCGCGTTCTTGATGGCACGCTCGATGTTGTCCTTCGGCATGTTCTCACGCTTGGCATTGGCGATGCATGCACGCAGTGCAGGATTGTTCTCTGGTTCTGGACCGCCAGCCTTCACGGCGATAGCAATCTGCTTACCGATCTTCGTAAATGTCTTGGCCATGTGGCCCCATCGCTTCAGCTTCGTAGCCTTACGATATTCAAATGCTCTTCCCATTGGATTCTCTATTTTTAATTATTAATCTTGTGTAATCTGCACTTATCTCAGTTCGGCATCAAGTTGTTTCTTGATGTTGGCGATGAGTTTCTGCATGATGGCATCTATCTGCTTGTCGCCCATGGTCTTCTCCTCATCCTGCAGAATGAAGTTCACAGCATACGACTTCTTGCCTGCAGGCAGTTTATCGCCTTCATAGACATCAAAGAGTTCCACTTTCTTAAGCAGTTTCTTCTCCGTCTGACGGGCAATCTGTTCAATCTGCGCGAACTCCACATTGTTGTCCACCAGCAGGGCCAAGTCACGACTCACAGCCGGGAACTTGGATATCTCCGTATACAGCACCTCGTTCTTCTTTGTCACCTTCATCAGTTGAGTCCAGTTCAACTCTGCATAGTAGACGGGATTGTCAAGGCCAAACTGCTTCTGCAGTTTCTTGCTAATGATACCCATCTCTGCCAGTTTCTTTCCACCGCGATTCTCAATGGTGATTCCTGCAGTGAAGATAGTATTCTCAGACTTCTTGCGAACCGTAACGCCAGGATTCAAGCCGATGCGACGGAAGATATTCTCAACGTAAGCACTCAGTTCGAAGAAGGTTGAGTCCTCATCCTTGTGAGCCCAAGAACCCTCAACACGCTTGCCTGTCACCCAAAGAGCCGCATGATATTGCTCCTTGTAGGCCTGAATCGGGTTCTCCTCGTTCTGTTTCTCCGGATCGAACATATACACATTGCCGAACTCGAAGAATCGCAGGTTCTGACGCTTGCGGTTCACATTGTGCTGGATACTCTCCAGTCCACCGAACAGCAGCGTCTGGCGCATCACGTTCAGGTCGCTCGACAGGGGATTCATGATATGGACAAGCCCGTCCTGGCTGTCACCGTAATACGCTGACTTCGTCAGTGAATTGTTCAGGATCTCATTGAATCCTTCGCCCACCAGTTGCTCGCTCACAAGGTTGGCCAACTTGTGCTTGCGGTCCTCATCACCTTTGATGACGAGCGAGCCTTTCAGTTGTGTGGGAATCTCCACATTATTATAACCATAAATGCGCAGGATATCCTCTACGACATCGCAGGGGCGCAGCACATCCACACGATAGGCTGGGATCTCAAGTGTCAGGGCCTCAGCCGTCTCATTGAGCACATTCATCTCCAGACTCTCACAGATAGCCTTGATGGTATCCACAGGGATATCCTTGCCCACGAGGTTGTACACATACTGATAGTTCAGTTCCACAACAGCATTCTTCATCGGCTCGGGATAGACATCACAGATGTCCATCGACACCTTTCCGCCTGCCAGTTCCTGACAGAGGATAGCAGCCTGCTGTAGGGCATAGATCGTACCATTGGGATCTATGCCACGCTCGAAGCGGAAACTGGCATCCGTAGAAAGACCGTGACGACGGGCACTCTTGCGAATCCATGTGGGATGGAAATAAGCACTCTCCAGCACCACGTTCTTGGTGGTTTCATAAGTACCACTACCCCTTCCGCCAAACACACCTGCGATACACATCGGCTCCTCTTCGTTGCAGATAGCCAAGTCGCGATCCGACAGTTTATGCTCAACGCCATCGAGTGTCTGGAACGGGGTCCCGGCAGGCATTGTCTTAACCACAATCTTGTGGCCCTTCACCATATCCGCATCAAAGCAATGCAGAGGCTGGCCGTATGCCATCATGATATAGTTCGTGATATCCACGATATTATTGATGGGGCGCAGACCGATAGTATTCAACTTGTTCTTCAGCCATTCAGGCGACTCCTTCACTTCACAGTCAGTGATGCTCACACAGGCATAACGCTTGCAGGCCTCCAGATTCTCAATGCTTACGCTGACAGGCAGGTCGTGATTATCCACCTTGAACTTTGAGCAGTCTGGGCGATGCATCTTTGTCTCATAGCCGTTGCGCTTCAGCCAGGCATACAGGTCGCGGGCTACGCCCCAATGACTCAGTCCGTCAGCACGGTTAGCCGTGATATCCACCTCAATGAGCCAGTCGCTCTCCAGATGATAATATTCAGCAGCGGGCGTACCGACTACGGCATCCTCTGGCAGCACGATGATGCCGTCGTGAGAGGTGCCCACACCAATCTCGTCCTCTGCGCAAATCATACCATTCGACTCTACGCCACGGAGTTTCGACTTCTTGATAACAAACTCTTTGTCACCTTCATACAGCACGCAACCCAGATCGGCGACAATCACTTTCTGACCAGCAGCCACATTAGGTGCACCACATACAATCTGCGATGGCTCGCCCTTACCCAAGTCAACTGTTGTCACATGCAGATGATCACTGTTGGGGTGCATCTCGCAAGTGAGCACCTTGCCCACATAGAGCCCCTTCAGACCGCCTTTGATACTCTGTACCTCTTCCAATGCGTCGACTTCGAGACCTGTTGACGTCAGGGCATCACACACCTGCTGCGCGGTCAGGTCGAAATCCACGTATTCCTTCAACCATTTGTAGGAAATATTCATTATACCGATTCTTTAGTAATTACCTTTTTTGAAATTTCAAGGTGCAAAATTACTAAAAAATCGGTACACTGACAAATATTTCCCTCAAAATCTGTGTAATCAGTGGCTTAAAACTACTCAATACACTTCATAAGGAAGTCAACAGCCCCGTTTACGCCGAACTTACGCACGTCAAGCGAGATGTCATAGTTGCGCGCATCTGTCCAGTCCTTCCCTGTAAACGTCTTCGTGTAGAGTTCACGGCTGTAGTCATTGTCTACCACCATTGCTGCAGCATCCGACAGGCTCAGGTCATACTTTTTGGCAATGCGGTGCTTGCGGCAGTCTTCTGAGGAATGCACGAATATTTTCAAGGCATTCGGATGCTCAGCGAAGATGTGGAATCCGCAGCGCCCTACGAGCACGCACGACTCTTCTTCGACGATAGCGCGAATGGCTTCTGCCTGAGCCTCAAACAGTTCGTGCGACGTCCGGTCGTGCTCCATCCCGTCATACTCGGCCTTGCTCATGTAGTTGCGATAGAAGTCGGTGAAGTCATCGCGCCAGAGCGGATTGCGCGACTCTATCTTCTCCATGGCCTCTTCCACGACGCTCATGCGCTTGGCCATCTCATTGATAACCTGTTTGTCCAGCAGTTTGACACCCAGTCTTCTGGCTAACTCTGCCCCAATCTCATGGCCACCCGTTCCAAACTGGCGGCTGATGGTGATGACGAATTGTTCCTCCCTATTCATAGTGCCTCAATCATTAGTTAGTAAATATTTATGCCACAAAGATACGAAAAAGATTTGGAACTTCCAAATCTTTTTCACATTATTTTCTCAAATAGGCTGCTGCCATCTCCGCGCAACGCTCGCCGTCAACCCCAGCCGACACGATGCCGCCGGCATAGCCGGCTCCCTCGCCGCAAGGGAAAAGTCCCTGAATACGAACATGTTGCAGAGTTTCTCTGTCGCGCAAGATTCGCACCGGACTACTCGTCCTTGTCTCTACGGCTATCAGCACTGCCTCATTCGTCAGGAATCCATGCGCATTGCGTCCGAAGGTTCTGAACCCCTCCTGTAACCGTTTGGAAATCATCTTTGGCAACCAAATGTGCAGCGGACTGGAGATGAGGCCAGGCGCATAGGACGACCTGGGCAGGTCATAACTCAGCCGGCCGTTCACGAAGTCGGCCATCCGCTGGGCGGGCGCTGTCTGCTTCATGTTCCCCTGTTGCCAGCATACCTTCTCCAACTGCTCCTGAAAACTCATCACCTTCAGCACGCCGTCGCCTTCTACATCCTCGGGGTGCACCTCAACCACCATACCAGAATTACTCCATTGCGTGCCACGACTAGCAGGACTCATACCGTTTACCACGATCTGCTCCCTATCCGTTGCAGCAGGTATCACAAAACCGCCTGGACACATGCAGAACGAGTAGACGCCACGCCCGTCCACCTGGGTCACCATCGCATACTCTGCTGCTGGCAAATACTTACCACGACCCTGCTTCGAGTGATACTGAATCTGGTCGATCAACTGCGAGGGATGCTCCAGTCTCACACCCACTGCAATGCCCTTTGCCTCTATCTCAATCTTTGCTTCAGACAGATATCTGTAAACATCTCGTGCTGAGTGACCTGTGGCCAGAATCACTGGCCCATTATACTCCTTGTCGGCCACACATCCTGTCACCTTGTCGCCCTCGATGATCAGTCGCTTCATCTTGGTCTGGAAGTGTACTTCACCGCCACTATTGATGATGGTATTACGCATCGCCTCAATCACCTTAGGCAATCGGTCTGTTCCGATGTGCGGATGGGCATCAGCCAATATCGCCGTCGAGGCACCGTGCTGACAGAACACGTTCAGGATCTTGTCCGTATTGCCGCGCTTCTTCGAGCGGGTGTAGAGTTTGCCGTCAGAATAGGCTCCTGCCCCACCCTCGCCGAAGCAGTAGTTGCTCTCCCCGTCCACCTTCTGCGTCTTCGTGATGTCCGCCAAGTCCTTCTTGCGTTCGTGCACGTTCTTGCCTCGCTCCAGCACGATGGGCCTCAGGCCCAGTTCTATCAGCCTGAGGGCTGCGAACAAACCGCCAGGACCTGCGCCGACAACGATCACTTGTGGCCGGCCCTCCACGTTGGGGTATTCCGTCCTGACATACTCATCATCATGGGGCTGCTCATTCACGTAAACCCTCACCTTCAGGTTCACATAGATCTGCCGCTGGCGGGCATCAATGCTCCGCTTCAGAATCCTTATGCCGCAGATAGTTCTCACGTCGAAGCCCTTCTCGTCGGCAAGGTAGCGCCTCAGTCTGTCTTCCTGTGCTGCCACCTCCGGCACCACCCTAATCTGGTATTCACTCGTCATACACCTTATTTTATATATTGGGGTACAAAGGTAGTACAAACTTCCCAAATGGCAAAAATAACAAGCCATTTTTTAAGATTTGCTACGACAAATTTGGAGAATCGGGGAAAAAGATGTATATTTTCAGTCTGATTCTTTTAGTTCGCAGCCGACGAACATAAGTACGCGGCTTGCGGACAACTGTTCGCAGACGAAGAACATTTCCGAAGATGCAGACCTACTCACTGCACGACTACGCGACCGTCATCAAGCACATGCGCGACTATGCAGGCAATTTCAGCGAAGGCCTCATCCGAGGCGTCTTCGATGCATTGACATCTGTCATGGAGAGTTGGATGCCGCTGGGCCACAACATCAAGATTGACGGGCTTGGCGTATTCTCGCTGTCACTGGGGTTCGACACATCGACCCCATCCGAGAAAGACATTGCGAAGGATAACGGTCAGGAGGTTAATCCGAAGACCAAATACAGGCACGTCTGTATCAAGGACATCAACTTCAAGCCCGATCCAGAGTTGTTGCAGAAGATGAACCGTCAGGCCACCTTCGACCGCACAGCCCCTGACGTAGTAGTACCAAGAAAAGTCAAGTTCAGTCGCGAAGAGCGTCTGGAGAAGGCCAGAGACATCATCGCCCGGCACGGTTTCATGACGCTCACCGACTATTCCACAGCCACAGGGCTGTCAAGAACCGTTGCATCACAGGATCTCAAGCAAATCGTCGCCGACAGCACTTCCGGCATCACCACCCGAGGGAGCCACTCACATAAGGTCTGGATTGCAAAGACAGAGGAGTGAGACCTGGATACTACAAGGAGGCTTAGGAGCAGAATAGTAGTTACCCACGCAGGGCGGAAACGTTAAACTTTCATAAAAACGGCATCACAATCCATACAATATCAATCGCATTTTACTTAAAATTAGTACCTTTGCACCCCGATTAGAGTCCGTTGGGGCTGAGTGAAGTGTGTACGGACGTATACCGCCTCGCGGAAAAATCCCTAAAATACAAACAAAAAGGCAAAATGTACGCAATTGTAGAAATTCAGGGTCAACAGTTCAAGGTTGAGCAGGGCAAGAAGCTCTTTGTGCACCACATCAAGGACGTGGAGGCAGGCAAGACTGTTGAATTTGACAAAGTGCTGCTCGTAGATGCTGACGGTGCAGTGAAGGTTGGTGCTCCGACCGTAGAGGGAGCAAAAGTAGTGTGTGAAGTTGTGAACCCGCTCGTAAAGGGCGACAAAGTGATTGTCTTCAAAATGAAGCGCCGTAAGGACTCTCGTAAGCGCAACGGCCATCGTGAGCAGTTCACAGAGGTAGAAATCAAATCAGTAATCGCTTAAAACAAGGAGGACTTTCATATGGCTCATAAAAAAGGTGTAGGTAGTTCTAAGAATGGTCGCGAGAGCGCTGCCCAGCGACTGGGCATTAAGATTTTTGGCGGTCAGCAGTGCTTGGCAGGCAACATCATTGTGCGCCAGCGCGGCACAAAGCACAATCCTGGTAATAACGTTGCCATCGGTAAGGACGATACGCTCTACGCTCTCGTAGATGGTACTGTCAATTTCCATAAGGGCAAATACAACAAGAGCGTTGTTTCAGTAGTTCCAGCCGCTGAAGCCTAAAAACATCCAAAAAAAGAAACTTATTCCAAACAAGAAAAGAGTCCTGCATTCCAAATCGGAGTGCGGGATTTCTGCTTTTCTCTAGATTAAAGTATAAAAATCGCTCGTTTTTTTTGTCATTCGCCCGATATTTTGTACTTTTGCACCTAAATAGAAATTACAAACAAAAAAATACGTATTTTATATGTTAACACTCAAACTGATTAATGAGCAGACCGAACGTGTCGTTCGTGGTTTGGAGAAAAAGCATTTCCCCAATGCTAAGGAAGCAATCCAGAATGTTTTGGCTATCGACAAGAAGCGCCGTGAGTCACAACAGGAACTGGACAAGTGCCTGAATGAACAGAAGCAATTGTCTGGCCAGATTGGAAAACTAATGAAAGATGGCAAGAAAGACGAGGCCGAACAGGTGAAGCAACAGGTGGCTGCGCTCAAAGAGAAGTCAAAGCAACTCGATGAAGCGATGGCCAACGCGCAAGAAGAGCAGGTCGCACTGCTCTGCCAGATTCCAAACATCCCGTATGACGAGGTTCCTGAAGGCAAGGCCGCTGAAGACAATCATGTGGTGAAATCAAATCTGAAAGAGTGCGACGGAACAGACACAGTGGGCAACTGGAACGTGAATCCTTCACTTGGCATTGCGAATCCCCTGCCCCACTGGGAACTCGCCAAGAAATACAATCTCATCGACTTCGATCTCGGCGTGAAAATCACAGGTGCCGGTTTCCCCGTCTATATCGGAAAGGGTGCCCGCTTGCAGCGCGCACTCATCAACTTCTTCCTCGACGAGGCCCGCAAGGCTGGCTATACGGAGATTATGCCGCCGACTGTAGTGAATCAGGCTTCAGGCTATGGCACGGGGCAGTTGCCCGACAAGGAAGGACAGATGTACCACTGCGAGGTGGACGATTTTTATCTGATTCCGACAGCGGAGGTGCCTGTAACGAACATCTACCGCGACGTGATACTCGACGAGAAGGATCTGCCCATCAAGAACTGCGCCTACACAGAGTGCTTCCGTCGCGAGGCAGGCTCGTACGGCAAGGATGTGCGCGGCCTGAACCGTCTGCATGAGTTCTCGAAGATTGAGATAGTGCGCATCGACAAGCCTGAGCACTCGAAGGAGAGCCATCGCGAGATGCTGGAGCACGTGGAGGGACTGCTGAAGAAGTTGGAACTCCCCTATAGGATTCTGCTGCTTTGCGGTGGAGATCAGTCGTTTACGAGTGCCATCTGCTACGACTTTGAGGTTTACTCAGAAGCACAAGGTCGCTGGCTCGAGGTATCGTCAGTATCCAATTTCGACACCTACCAGGCCAACCGTCTGAAATGCCGTTATCGTCCTGAGGGCAGCAAGAAGCCTGAACTCTGCCACACGCTCAACGGCTCGGCCCTGGCTCTGCCTCGCATCGTGGCCGCACTGCTGGAGAACAACCAGACGGAGCAGGGCATCAAAGTGCCGGCCGCTCTCGTACCCTATATGGGATGTGACATAATAGATTGACAGACTAAGAACTAAACAAGGACGTTATGAATAGAATAGTTAGAAAGGAACAGTTTTCCGAGAAGGTTTTTCTCTTTGAGATTGAGGCGCCACTGATTGCCAAGAGTCGCAAGGCCGGCAATTTCGTGATCGTCCGTGTCGGCAAGAAAGGTGAGCGCATGCCGCTGACCATCGCCGGTGCTGACATCGAACGAGGCACCATCACACTGGTTGTCCAGATGGTGGGCCTGTCATCCAAGAAACTCTGTGCCCTCAACGAGGGTGACTATGTGACTGACGTGGTAGGTCCGCTTGGCAATCCCACGAAGATTGAGAAATATGGCACCGTGGTCTGCGCCGGCGGCGGACTGGGTGTCGCACCTATGCTGCCGATTATTCAGGCTCTGAAGGCAGCCGGCAACCGTGTGCTCTCCGTGATGGCTGGTCGTTCTAAAGACCTCATCATCCTGGAGGATAAAGTTCGCGAGTCGTCTGATGAGGTAATCATTATGACCGATGATGGTTCGTACGGCGAGAAAGGCGTGGTGACCGTCGGCATGGAGAAGTTCTTCGAGCAGGAGCACGTCGACAAGGTCTTTGCCATCGGCCCTCCCATCATGATGAAGTTCTCAAACCTCACGGCGCAAAAGCATGGTATCCCCTGCGAAGTCAGCCTAAACACCATCATGGTCGACGGAACAGGTATGTGCGGTGCCTGTCGTCTGACAATTGGCGGCAAGACAAAATTCGTCTGTATCGACGGTCCGGAGTTCGACGGAGCCCTCGTCGACTGGGACGAGATGTTCAAGCGCATGGGCACCTTCAAGCGCGAAGAGCAAGAGGAACTGGCCCACTACGAGGAGCACCTCGATGCCTCTGGTCCAGTAAACGGCGGTACCTCCCCCGTTCCCTCCACCGACATTGTCATGGACTCCGACCCCACCAACGACACCATCGAAATCCTCACCGACCGTAACGCACAGTGGCGCAAGGAACTGCAGCAATCCATGAAACCAAAGGAGCGCACTCAGATAGAACGTGTCATCATGCCTGAACTCGACCCCGTATATCGCGCCACCACCCGCACCGAGGAGGTCAACATCGGCCTCACCAAGGAGCAGGCGATGACGGAAGCCAAGCGCTGCCTCGACTGCGGCAAGCCCAGTTGTATCGAGGGATGCCCTGTGAACATCAATATACCCTCGTTCGTGAAGAATATTGAGCGCGGACAGTTCCTCGCTGCCGCCAAGGTGCTCAAGGACACCTCTGCCCTACCCGCTGTCTGCGGTCGCGTATGCCCGCAGGAGAAGCAGTGCGAGAGCAAGTGTATCCATCTGAAGATGGGGTCGAAACCTGTGGCCATCGGCTATTTGGAGCGCTTCGCAGCCGACTTCGAGCGCGAAAGTGGCAACATCAGTCTACCAGAAATCGCACCCGCCAACGGCATCAAGATAGCCGTCGTAGGTTCAGGCCCTGCCGGTCTCTCCTTTGCCGGCGACATGGTAAAGAAAGGTTACGACGTTTACGTCTTCGAGGCCTTGCACGAAATAGGCGGTGTGCTGAAATACGGTATCCCTGAATTCCGTCTGCCCAACAAGATAGTAGATGTCGAAATCGATAACCTAGCCAAAATGGGTGTTCACTTCCAGACCGATGTCATCGTGGGCAAGACCATCACCGTAGAGCAACTCGAGGAGCAGGGCTTCAAGGGCATATTCGTCGGATCAGGAGCCGGACTGCCCAATTTCATGAATATCCCTGGCGAGAACTCCATCAACATCATGTCGTCGAACGAGTATCTGACTCGCGTGAACCTGATGGATGCTGCCAATCCCAAGACTGACACCCCACTGAATCCTGCCAAGAGCGTACTCGTAGTAGGTGGTGGTAACACGGCAATGGACTCTTGCCGTACCGCCAAGCGCCTTGGTGCGGAAGTAACACTGGTTTATCGCCGCTCAGAGGTGGAGATGCCTGCCCGTCTGGAGGAGGTGAAGCACGCCAAGGAGGAGGGTATCAACTTCCTGACGCTCCACAACCCCATCGAGTACATCGCTGACGAGACAGGTGCCGTAAAACAGGCTGTGCTTCAGGTAATGGAACTGGGTGAGCCGGATGCTTCAGGCCGACGTTCGCCAGTACCCGTTGAAGGCAAGACAGTGACTCTTGATGTCGACCAGGTCATAGTGGCCGTGGGCGTATCACCAAACCCACTCGTACCAAAGTCGATCCAAGGATTGGAACTGGGGCGAAAGAACACCATCGCCGTCAGTGAGGAAATGCAGTCATCGCGCAGCGAAATCTTTGCGGGTGGTGACATCGTCCGCGGAGGCGCAACTGTCATTCTAGCCATGGGTGATGGACGTCGTGCTGCTTTGAACATGGATAAGCACCTACGAGGGATTTGAGAATTGGAGATGCAGACTGATATGGATAGCCGTCGCCTGGAGAAGCGCTTGAAGGAGCGCTTCATCAAGGCGGTGGCCACATATCGTCTCATCGAAGATGGGGACAAGATTCTCGTTGGGCTCTCAGGCGGCAAGGACTCCCTCCTGCTGACAAAACTACTGGCCAGTCGTGCCAAGATCCAGCACCCCCGATACGAGGTCGAGGCCGTCCACGTTCGTATGGAGAACATCCACTACGAGAGCGATTACAGTTATCTGCAGCAATTTTGCGATGACCTGGGCATCAGGCTACACATCGTCACCACTCGCTTCGATACAGCCCCAGATTCTGGCCCCAAGCCCACAGCGCCCCTCTCTTCCGACCCGAATACTGCGCTATCGCCCCAGTCCGTAGCCCTCGTCTCCGCAGCCCTACGCCGCCAGAAGCAGCCGTGCTTCCTCTGTTCCTGGAACCGCCGCAAGCAACTCTTCAACCTCGCACAGGCTCTCGGCTTCAACAAGATTGCCCTTGGCCACCATCAAGATGACCTCATCCATACGGCACTGATGAATCTCATGTTCCAGGGACGATTCGATACAATGCCCGCCCGTCTGAGGATGCGCAAGATGCCGCTTTCAATCATCCGCCCACTCTGTATGATTCCGGAAGCAGATATCAGAGCCTACGCAGAGACGCAAGGTTATCAGAAACAAATAAAACTCTGTCCCTATGAGACAGATTCGCACCGTACAGACATCAAGCGTCTATATGATGATATTGAGCGCATAAACCATGAGGCCCGCTACAGCATCTGGAACGCTCTGAACTCATCCAACAAACTAATTGAGGAATAAAACGTAACAATATGAGAATAAGCAAATTATTTGTCATTATCGCAGCTTTGCTTCTGTCCTTCTCTGCTCAGGCACAGAAGAAGAGGAAAGCAGTAGTCAAGAGACCTGTAGTAGTCGCCGCCCCAGAACCTGCAGAAGATCCACGAATCTCAGAGATGCGTGAACTGACGCAACAGATTGTCTTCATCGACAGCGTAGTGATCTCCAAGGATGATTTCATTTCTGCCATCCGCCTTAATCCCGAGTCGGGACAACTGTTCTCCTACGACGAATTCATCGAGAGTGAAGGGCATCCCAACTGCTATGTATATCTTAATGAAATGGGTAACAAATGCTATTTCTCCAATGAGACGGAAGAAGGCAATATCTGGCTTTATACCGCTGACAAACTCGGTCGTGAATGGGGAGCACCCGTTCCTCTTTCAGGCATCAGCGAAGGTATTAGAGAAGCCAATTTCCCTTTCATGATGGCTGATGGCATCACACTGTATTTCGCAGCACGAGGCAGTGAGAGTATCGGTGGATATGACATCTTCTTCACTCGCAGCGACTCTGAAAACGGCAGATTCTTCAAGCCAGAGAACCTCGGAATGCCTTTTAATTCAGAAGCCAACGACTATATGTTTGCGATTGACGAGATGGCCAACATCGGCTATTTCGTTACTGACCGCAGACAACCTGATGGGAAGGTGTGCGTCTATACCTTCATACCTCCAAAGACACATCGGACCTACCCAGAAACGTATACTAAGGAACAGATACGCTCGCGCGCCGAGATACGCCGCATCTCTGATACATGGGGAAACGGCAAGGATCGTAAGACCGCCCTCACTCGACTTCAGAACTTAAGGTCAATAGGCAAACGAGCGTCAGCGGCTACAGGCTCTAAAGCAATCCGGTTTGTCATCAACGACCGCGTCACCTACACCTCTGCCAGCCAGTTCCGGGCACCTGACAACGACATTCTTTTCGCAGAATACCTGTCGATGCAAAAACAGCAAAAAGAGTTGAAGGACAACCTCGACAAATCACGCAATTTCTATAGCAAAGCCAAGGCTGATGACCGCCAGATTATCGGCAAGGAAATTCTCGACAATGAAAAGCGGTATGAGACGTCCATAAGGGAGATGAAAAAACTGGAAAAGAGAATTCGTAATACAGAGAATGAGTTTCTTATGAACAAATAATCTATAACATACATTTATGACTACAAAAAAAACCTTTCCTGAATCGGAACTGATTATCAATACCGACGGCTCTTGCTTCCACCTGCACCTGAAGCCAGAACAACTTGCCGATAAGGTGATACTCGTGGGCGACCCTGCCCGCGTGAATACCGTTGCAGCCCATTTCGACACAAAGGAGTGCGAGGTTCAAAGCCGTGAGTTCCACACCATTACTGGCACCTATAAGGGCAAACGTATCACCTGCCAGTCGCACGGCATCGGCTGCGACAA
>ODAJ014788431.1_pt1 | contig 18635 bp, 11 predicted proteins | sample 1539241 | NCBI WGS metagenome assembly ODAJ01 (sample SAMN02144231, study PRJEB22623) | gut metagenome | biome: sheep rumen | host: Ovis aries | place: New Zealand | reverse complement strand
ATAGCCATAAAGGCTCTTTTGATTTGATGATTCATACACGTTAGTTTTAGTTATACAATATTAATTAATTAGAGATAAATTTCGTTTGTTAGCGTCAGTAGATGCGATTTCGGGTACAAAGATACATAATATTTATGAAATAACACTTGTTTTAAATCAAATTTCTTTGCAAACGTTTACGTGCTTTTACAAAAAGAGGTGAGCCGAATGGCCCACCTCAATGATAGATGTGTGTGAGATTAGTACCAACGTGGGTCACCGGCCTTTGTGTCCTTCACGTCGTCGTTGCCGAGAGTGAAGTCTCCGTTGGCGGCATCCTTGAACTTCGGATCCAGAACCTTACCATTGCTATCGAACCAGCTGATGGTATCGTCACCGGTATCGTCTTTGGAAATCAGGTTCTTCGTGTTGAAGTAGATGTTGTTGTCCAGCGTCGGATTCTGGTCGGTGTTCTTCTGGTTGGCGAAACCGCGCTTGTTGTTGAAGTCGGTTACGATGTTGTTCGTGAACGTGATCGTGTTACCGACAAAGCGGGTGTAGAAGAAACGGTAGTTGGCATTGCCGCTACCCACCTGGCTGAACGTACAGTGGTCAACCTTGATGTTAGGTGCTGCGCTGACATTCTTCGAGGCATCATCCATACGGAACACATCACGGCTCTTTGCAGAGTTGTAGATGGTGGAGTTCGTCAGGTTGAGGGCGTTGTAGCCACCAGCACGGCTATCGAAGAGGTCGCCGCCTGAGCACTCGATATTGCTGATGATACATCCATCAATGGTAATGGCATCGATAACGGCAGCCTTGTTGATATAGAAGAATCCCTTCGTATAGTTCTTGATCTCGCAGTTCTCAATCTTCAGATAGGCGAAGTCACCGTCGGCTGTGTAGTCGAATGCCTGACCTCCGTCGGTACCTGTACCGTCGAGTGTCACCTGACTGAGGGCGAGGTTGGCCTCTACCTGCAGACGACCCTGGATGACGGGATGCTCATTGATACGCAGACCCTTCAGGGTGATATCCTTGCTAATTTTGATAGCAGCACCAGACGTCTTCTCACCGTCGGCAAGCGGATAGGTACCGGGCTCGATCACGAGACGATAGCCAGCAGGGGCGTCGGCGATGGCCTTGGCAAGGTCGGTGCCGGTCTTCACGAGAATATCGGTTTCCTCAAGAATTACGCCCGTAGTGAACTTCACGGTTCCACGTGTTAGACCGTTCGAACGGGCTAGCACAGCGGTGTAGTTGGTCTCTGGGGTCAGTCCTTCGATAGTGGCTGCACCGGCAGCGATGTCTGACGCAGTGACGTTATAGACGATGTTGCCTGGATTCAGGGTGATGGTGGCAGCCTCCTGTCCGGCAGGCCAGCGGAGCGTGACGGCTCTTGGCTGGATGTCCTCTTCGGCAACCGAATAGAATATCTGCTCTGCATCCGTCTTGGCGTAGGCTGTGCTCCACTTGGAGTTGCGGCTTTCATTGCCTTCGGTGATGGCCATTACGCGGAAAGAGTACTCGGTCTCACCATTGAGGTACTCTACGGTGAAGGGCACCTGGTCTGGCGTAATCGTGTAGGTCCTCACTGGTGTACCTGCGAAGGTGAGGTTGTCGTTCTCAAACACTTCGAGGTTATAGTTTGTCACACCTTCAGCCTTGTTCCATGACAACTCGACGTTGGTGCGGTTGCGCACTTTCGCTTCAAAGCTGGTCGGTGAGAAGTTGCGGCTGTAGCTGACGCTGGTAAGCTCGTCAGCAGGCTCGCTGCATGCCGTCAGGGCAAGCGCTGCAAGCCCGAACATGAATGATTTGATAAATATCTTTTTCATAAAGCTTCAATTCTTCAATTTTTCAATTCTTCAATTCTTCAGTCTGACAGCTGACCATAGTTACCGTCATTGTTCAACTGGTTGTTGCTGGCGTCAATGAAGTTCTGCCAGATAGGCCACAGGCAGTTGGTGCTCGGCGTATTTACATAGAGTCCGTCAATATTACCTTCTGTCAATGCGTTAGCACCGTTGGAAACGAACCAGTTCTTCGATTCCCACCCATTCTGAGTAAGCTCCTGTATGGTCTCGGCATCGTCTTCGCCCATGTTGAGTCCATAGACCTTGATGTCGTCCTTGTTCTCAGAGTTGTTAATGAATACCTTGTCGGGTAGCCCGGCATATTCACCTGTCCTGTTGGCGAGCGCTGTAAGCTTTGCCTTGGCTTCAGCCATCTTCTCGTCGATGATGCCCCAGCGGGTAAGGTCCATCTTGCGCAGTGCCTCACCGGCGAACTCAAGGGCGCGCTGCTCGTAGATACCTTCACGGAAAGCCTGCTGTGAAGCGGTGTATTCTGCCTGCAATGCTGCTACCTTGGCTGAAGGCAGTGCACGGTCAAGGATAGGCTTCATATAAGTCCAAGCGGCACTGGTATTGCCCAACTCGTTCTCAGCTTCGGCTGCCATCAGATAGACATCTGCCAGACGCATGTACTGCCAGTTGACACCATCGTCGTTGGTGGAAGTCACCATACGCTTCATCCACTCGTAGCGGAGCTTTCCGAACATCCAGCGGTTGATGGCTGTCAGCGTTACGTGAGAATTGCCATTGACAAGCTGCTGGCTCCACTCGTAAGGTACACATGTGATGTCTCTACGGATGTCATCAGCATCATATTCGTAGTAGAGTGTAGGAACGGGGCCGTTCACACCACCCTGGGCCTGTTGTGTATATTGGTCCTTGGCACGGTGACGCACACCCCAGGTATAGAGCACACGGCCACGGCCGTCTGAGAACGGTATCTCCCAAAGGCTCTCGCCACCTGCTGCCACGTTGTCCTCACAGAGCTTTGTGAAGTTCTCCTTAAAGGCCCCCAGCTTGGTAGAACCGTGGGCGATCACTTCCTCACACTCTTGCTTGGCTATCTGGTACATCTTCTCTGGTGCCAGGTCTGCATCCTTGGAACGGCGGTAGCCGTCGCCACGCAGGCCATAGCCGCAGGCATAGAGGGCCAGACGGGCGCGCAAGCCTTTCACGAAATCTTTGCTGACACGCTCGGTAGTCTTGGTAATGGCATTCTCATTGGCCCAGTAGCAGTACCCTTCAGCTTCCAGGAGGTCAGCCAGCAACTGCTTGTAGATGACATCGCGGTTGGTGCGTGGCAGGTACATGTTGTCGGCATTGTTGGGCTCGAAACGTGCGGGTACGTCACCCCAGGCCTTGATAAGGTCATTGTAGATGACGGCACGCAGGGTCAGGGCCTCGCCCAGCAGATGGCGCATATTGGCATTGTTCTCGATGTTGCCGTATTTGCGGATACCGTTGATGGCCAGATTGGCGCGCTCTATACCCTCATAGAACTTGGCATAGGCATTGTTCGTGGTGTTCATCTGTCCGTTACCGGCGAGTGTGGCATAGTTCCACAGACTCTGCTTGTCTGTGAGACGGTCAGCATAGTCGGGGGTGTTACCCCATTCGATATCGGTATTGATACCATAGTATGGTAAGAAACGTCCACGGTAGGAATTCGTCTCACCGAATGAAACGTGGATGGACATCACCTCAGACTCAGCAAGTGAGTATGTCGCAAAGACAGAAGACTCATCGAGGGTAGAGATGCTGGGTGCATCCATGTCGCAGGATGCGAGTGCAAAGAGCGACATTGACAATATTGATAATTTAATCTGATTCTTCATTTTATTTGTCCTCCTTCATTTTAGAAATTCAAGTTCAAACCAACGACAAACTGGCGGCTGCGGGGATAACCGGAGTGATCGACATTCGGTGTCAGGGCTGTGCGACGGTAGCAGTCTGACTCAGGATCCGTACCACTATAGCCTGTAATGGTGAATACGTTATAGGCAGTTACGTAGAAACGCAGGCTGCTCAGACCGGCCTTCTTCGTGAGTGAAGCGGGGATGGTGTAGCCCAGCGACAGGGTGTTCAGACGCAGGAAAGAAGCGTTCTCAAGTGCCCAGTCAGTGAGTACGAACCTTGCCATGTAGGGCGACCACATCGAGGTGTTGGCATTCAGCTCGGACAGACGGGTCGGGTCGTTGCTGATCAGGCCTGTATTCGGGTCGAGGTTGGTCCAGCGCTTGCCTGCCTCCATCTCTGTTGACATACTGCGATACTGATACTTTGAGGTAGAGGTGAACTCAATCTTGTTGGCATTATATTCCTTGTTGCCAAGACTGAAGTTGAAGGCGGCACTCAGGTCGAAGCCGTATGCATGACCAGAAAGCGTGAATCCACCAAATGCACTCGGATTGACATCACCCAGCACCTCTGTATCTTTCTCGTAGGTCACGGCTCCATCGCCGTCGAGGTCTCTCAGTTTCAGCGAACCTGGACGGATTGTTCCTACAACGGCAGAAGCATCGGCCACGCCATCCTTCAGAATCCAGCCATCCTTCTCGCTGTATCCAGTGAAGTCGCTCACTTCATAGCGACCATTGCCGTCCAGGCGGAAACCGGTAATCTGACCGAGTGGATTGCCGACGGAAATCCAGTAGTCGTTACCAATCTCTGTTGAAGCCCAGTTGGAGTTCCAACCGAAGTCGTTCATCACACCGAGGCTCTTTACCTTGTTCTTGTTCAGACCGATATTACCGCTGATGTCGATACCCCAGTTCTTCTGGTTCACGGCATGCCAGGTGAAGCTGAACTCAATACCCTTGTTCTCAGTCTCGCCCATGTTGCGGTACTGGTTGTCATAGCCTGTACCGCCAGTGGGGAACTGGATCAGCAGGTCCTTTGTGGTGTTCAGGTAAGCCTCGATGGTACCATTCAGTTTACCACCAAAGAGGGTGAAATCAAGACCGATGTTTCGGGTAATCGTTGTTTCCCACTTCAGGTCGGGGTTAGCCATCGTTTTGTCTGGTGCCCAATATGAAGAAATTCCATTTACCCATGCAGTTGATTTTGGGCTATAGGTCTGTACGAGCTGTCCTACAGGGATGTTGTTATTACCTGCGGTACCATAGCTCACGCGGAGTTTCAAGTCGTCGAGCCATTTCTCTGTGCCCTGCATGAAGGGCTCTGAAGAGATACGCCATGCGAGTGCCACTGAGGGGAAGTAGCCCCAGCGGTTCTCCTTGGAGAACTTAGAGGAGGCATCGGCGCGGAATGTGGCGCTCAACAGATAGCGGTCTTTGAAGTTGTAGTTCAGACGGCCGAAGAAAGAGAGCAGTTTGTCATCTGCGCTGTAGGCATCGTCGATAGAGAAGGGTACACCCTGTGAAGAGAGCTTCCAGGCTGTGGCTGCGTCGAAGTCAACGGGGAAACCGTGTGACTCGTCGGTGTTGATACGCTGCTTGGTGATCACGTACTCATGACCAGCCATGATGTTCAGACTATGGTCTTCGCTGTTCAGCAACTTCTTGAAGTCGTAGTTAATGGTGTTGGTGTTGCGGAAGCGATGGCGGTTCGTGCTTGTCAGACGAATGGCCGGCTTGTTCTGATTACCAGAGGTCGGTACGTTCTTAATATAATAGGTGGTCAGACCCCAGAAACGCTTGTCGTAGTTCCTGTAGTCGTCGTAGCCGAATTCGGTGCGGATCTTCAGGTCCTTATAGACCTCCCAGCCGAAGGCACCTGCGATGTTCAGGTTCTTACGCTCCTTCTCTTGGTCGTTGTCCCACTGTGACTGGATAGGATTGTAGAGGTTACCCAACTCCTCGTCGCCGTCTGAACCGGCTGACGGATCAAGGTTCTTCAGGGGAACAGGGGTGTAGATGACTGCATAGCGCAGACGACGGTCTGAGTCATACACACCGGTTGCATCCTGGGCACCACCACCGTAGATGTCGGTGTCTGAATAACGGGCCTGGAAGTCCAGTGTGGTGGTCTTCGAAGGCTTGGTGTTCAGTTTCAGAGAGAAGTTATCGCGCTTGTAGCTTGAACCAATCTGGATGGCCTTGTCGTTCATGTGTGCATAGCTGAATGCATACTTGATCGTCTCTGAACCACCGTTGATGTTGATGTTGTGGTTGAAGGTATGACCTGTGCGGCCATAGACGAGATCCTGCCAGTCGTTGGTGGCGATATTGTCATACATGTCAAGATCCTGGTAGTTGCCGAAGAAATCGGTGAATGAAGAGATCTTCGAAGGGTCGTTGTTGTTCTTCAACATAGCGAGCTCGTACTGCCATGTTGCATAGTCTTTTGCAGAGAGAACGTCGATCTTCTTGGCAATCTTCTTCCAGCTGTAGTAAACGTTATAGCTCACCTTTGTCTTGCCTTCCTTACCGCTCTTGGTCGTAACAAGGATTACACCGTTGGCACCACGGCTACCGTAGATGGCGGTAGAAGAGGCGTCCTTCAGCACGGTGATGTCTTCGATGTCATTGGCGGGGATGTCGCTGATGCTCTCCACGGGGAAACCGTCAACGATGTAGAGCGGGTCGTTGCTCTGGGTGATAGAACCACCACCACGGACACGGATCTTCACATCGGCGTCGGGCGAGCCTTCGGTTGTCGTGATCTGCACACCTGGCATCTTACCGGTCAGTGCCTCAGAGGCATTGGCAACAGGTACGGCCTGCAGTGTCTCACTATTGACAGTTGAGACAGATCCGGTCAAGTCCTTTTTCTTCACGGATCCGTAACCGATGACGACGACGTCGTTCAGTGTCGTGGCATCGTCTTCGAGGGTGACATTGACCTGACTCTTACCTGATACGTTGATCTCCTTGGTCTTCATACCGATGTAAGATACGACAACGACATGGCCGCTGCCCTTCAGATTGATGGTATAATTACCGTCGAAATCGGTCACACCACCATTCTGGGTACCTTTTTCGATGACACTGGCGCCGATGAGTGGCTCGCCGGTGGCGTCCACTACCGTAACCTTAGTCTGCGCCGAGATACCTATTGCAAACAGTGCGAATGCAAGGGTCAGCGCAAAGCGTAGCTTTTTAAAGTTTTTAGACATAAATGATAGTTATAAAATTGGTTAATAATTAATTTCTATCTGTAGCATTTCGTTGCGTTTGTCTTACCCGATGCGTCTTTTGTGACACCGATGTAGATGCCCTTCGGGCTATGACAGACCTTGGCGCCTGAGAGTGTGTAGTAGTCTGTCGTTGCAGACTGGCACGTGGCGGGTTCTGCGAGACGTGTCGTATATTTCTCACCCTCACTGATGGTCAGTGTAGCGCCGGCTTGCTCTCTCACGGTTGCCTCCACCTGTTCCTTATCGTAGGCTTTCAGTGCATAGCCGGCGATGGCATAGGGATTGAAATAGCCGATGTCGCCCGAGTGGCTCTGTTCATCTTTGGCACCGACGCAGTCCGACACGGTGATGTTGTAGTCGGTATATGATCCGCTCGTCGCATAGTTCTTCCATGGGTGTTTTTGATTGACAAAGACACACTTCTCAACGTATGCGTTGCAGCGATAGCCTGTGCCTACACAGTAGTTGGCCACAGAACTGCTGTAAAGACAATTGACGATATGCACCTGCCCGAAACGGATACGTGGCATACGCTCTCGGCAGCCTTCATCCCACCAGCAGTTGGCATAGGTGATGCGGAGATGTCCCTCGTCTTCCTCACCGTTCTTGTCACTGCTTCCTATCAGATTTGTATAACGATGGTCGGCGGCACCGCCGGAACCTCCGCTCCAGGGAGCAATGAGATAGCGGAACCTGCACCAGGATATGCAGACATAGTCGGCAGCATGCTGGCAGTCGAGATTACCGTCAACTCCATCCTGAAAGTCACAGTGGTCAATCCAGATGTGACGGGAATTCTGAATGGTGAGATTGTCTTTTCCGTCGATGTCGTAAGCGCCTGATCCCTTGAATGTTAGATTTCTCAGGATGAGGTTGCGGCAGTCTTTCAGTGCCATGATTCCGCTTTCGTTCTTGTCGTCTGAATGGGTGGGGTTGCTCAGCACGCTTCCCGGTAACCCATAGATCGTCTTGTCGTGGGCACCGTTGATGGACAGTTGCTTGTTGAAGGTGATGGTGTTCTTGACGTATATTGTCTTTTTCTCATCGGATTTCAGGGCAGCTGCCAACTCTTCGACTGTGGTCACGGTGACGGGATTCTCATCATTGCTACCTGTTACTTTGCCATCAACCACGGCCCATCCCACAGGCTTGCTCTCGTCGAAGTCTGTTGTAGTGGCCATTGCACCGATTGCGAAAATGTACGCAAATATAGCTGTAATCGTTCTTAGAGTTCTCATTTGTTTTAGTCAGATGTTTGCAAAGATAGTGAAAATTGTCGGAACATGCAAGTTTTAACCCTAAAATTTGATATTTCTACTGCATTTTTTGCAATCCCTCCCAACGCACGTTCCATGTGCCATCCTTGGGGAATCCTGGGTTCAGAGGCTCTTGGCAACCATCCCAGCCGGCACACATCATGGCTACTGCCGTGAGCAGGGCGCCGTTTCCGGGCAGATAGATGCGCAGACGGTCTGCTGTCTGGAAGTTATGGCCGTTGGGCAGGTAGGTATTCTTCTGGGTGTCGATGAAGAGTGCCTTCAGGGCTGTCTCGGGGTCTCCGAGGCGGGCGGCTGTCATGGCGATCATGCCGTAGTCCCAGCCCCAGGTGGTCTGCCAGTTCCAGTGTTTCATCACCCAGTCTAGGGTTGCTTTCATCTTGTCGTTATTATATAATAAGGTGGCGGGGAGCAGACCACAGGCACCGAGCACGGCTGGGTGGTCGTTACGGCACTTGTCGGCAAAGGTCTCTTTCGATGTTGACTTCACGTCTTTCCCACCGACAGTGTTGAAGGGATCGAATGACTCAAGGTGTTCGGTGTCGCCGATGGGCATGCCGGCGGTATAGATGCCGTTGGCTTCCGGAAGCGGCGACAGGCGGGCGATGATATGGTCCCATTGCTGGTCGCGCTCCTTGCCCTGGCGCTGACGCCATTGCTGGGCCACGCTGAGGCCGTACTGCCAGTAGGCCAGCTCGAAGGGTTGGTTATAGCTGATGTCCTTGGTCATACACTCCTGCATGGCTGTCGCTCCCTTTAGGATGTAGTGCTTGGTCTTTGCGTCGTAGGTGACGTAATCCGCCATGAACTCAGCGGTCGCCTCCACTTGCTGGCCGTATTTCCTCAGGGTCTCTGCCGTGGGATTGGCGCGATACATTTCTTCTGCCAGATAGATGTAGTGGGGCTGTTGCCAGATGAGGAAGGAACCTGTGTTTGAGGGGGCTTCGCCTGCCCAGGGGTCAGTCATCTTCATCCAGCGGACACCCTTGAAGCCCTGGCGTTCCGCAATCTGTCTGGCCACGGGATAGGCCTTGTCGTTATACCATTCCAGAATCTGCTCCACGACCGCCGGACGGTTCCATAGTGCAAAGTCAGCGACATGCCACCACGTCATCTCGAGGTGAGGGCGTCCGAACCAGGTGTTGTAGGTGAGTCCCGACTCCTGTGGTGGCATGTTGTTGGCACAGTTGACTTGTGTGAGGTATTGTGACAGTACGACCCGACGCTCCAGTTCCTTGGCACGGGGGTCCGTGCATTGGCTGAAATCGATGAAGGCACCCTCTTTCCACCAGCGGTTCCAGTGGCGGAGGGTGGCTTTGTGGTACTGGTCGTATTCGAAACGGGGTACTGAAGCATGGCTCCCGCTTACGGGAAGGGAGGGAAGGTACTCGGCTGAGAAGGTCAGTACGTTGTCTGAAGTGGCAAGTTCGAAGTGGTGGCTGCCGCAGTTCTCAAAGGTGGCGTCGCCTTCCCATTCTATGTGTACATAGTATCTTGTGCTGTCGAGTGTCCGCTCGATGGTGGCGGAGTGGGCGTCCTGGGCGATGATGACCGACTGATGGCGCTCAGGCTTTGTCCAGTCGTTGGCATCGTCGGCATGCTTGCCTGTAGGGTAGGAGAAACGGAAGGCAACCGTGGCACGCTGGTCTTTCAGCAGATTACCCTTCACTCTGGCATAGAGAGCATCCTTGGTGGGATGGACACCCGTTGCGACTTCCATCTTCTCGCCGTCGGCTGTATAGGTGGATGCTATTTCTCCGTCCCAAAGCTTCAGTTCCTGTCGTATGTCTGTCAGATCCTTGAGCGTGAGCAGGTGTCCGTTTCGGTCTTTAAGGTCGAATCCGATTGTACCGAGGTTCAGACGGTGGGGGTTCACACGGAAGTATTCTGTGGCGTCCTTATGGCGGCCGTCCTCCGCTTTCTTGTATTCGACAGCATAGACTTCCTGATGGCCGTGACCGAAATCGAAGTTCTTCTCACTCTCGGCAGGCATCAGACGGCTGGTGTTTTCGAACTTGTGCCATCCCCAGTCGGACATGGCGTTCAGGGGCACACCTGCCCCATACTCAAAAGGGTAGCTCTGCAGCCCTGTAATGTCAACCGTCGTGGCAAAGTGCCCGTTGCCGACCGTAAGCGAGGCCAGGTTGTCGGCTTCCGTAACGACGGGGTTATGCCTGTTTACAACAGCGTGACGGTCTATAGAGGCCGTCACGTTGTTAACATTGTATCCTAGTTTCTCGATTTCGAGCGAGGCCCAGATAAACGGGCCTACACCCTTGGCATCGTTGTCGCGGATGGGTTCGGAGAGGTAGTAGGCATAGCCGCCATCGCGACGTTTGTTCTCCTTCACGCTACCTTTGGGGTTGATCTTCTTCATGGCAGCGATCACCTGCGGCGTGGCTGCCGGACCGAGACCTGCCACCTCACAGCACTGTGTCAGCGAGATGGTCTTGTCGGCATTCACACGGATGAAGTTCTTGATGATGCCCTGATAGGCCTTGATGCCTGCGTCACGGTACTTGGTGCCGAGATAGCCCTTGTTATAGGCCTTGAGCAGCACGTAGGCGAACATGGAGGTACAGGTTGACTCCAGGTAGTTGCCTTCCTTGCCCGGGGCGTCCATCACCTGATACCAGGTGCCGGTTGCCTTGTCTTGCCACTTGATGACGGCGTCGAGGTCTTTCTGCAACAGTTCAAGCACCTCTCCGCGACGGCTGTAGTTCTCCGGCAGGGCGTCGAGCACCTCGATGAGTGCCATCGAGAACCAGCCTTGGGCGCGTCCCCAGCAGTGCTGCGAGAGTCCTGTCTCGTTGTCGCTCCAGAAGGCGTCGCGCGTCTCGTCGTAGGCATGGCGGTTCAGCCCTGTCTTGGGGTCGAGCGTACGCTCATAGGTGATCTTCAGCTGGTTCACAGCGTCGTCGTATATCTTGTTGGCTTCTTTTGGCTTCAGCTGGGTGGCAGCGGTCAGACAGCGGAACGGCAGTCCCATGAAGATGCCGTCGAGCCACACCTGGTAGGCATAGATGGCCTTGTGCCAGAACACCTTGTCGGCGACGGTGCGGGGCTGGTTCTGCAACTGTTTCATCATCGTGTTGATGGCCAGCTTGTTCTTGGCCTCGGGGTAGAGGTTGTACATACGTGTCACGAAGTGGCCTGTGCGGATGTTGTCGAGGTTGTAGTCCAGGATGTCGTAGCCGCGGATGTCGCCCTTCTCGTTGATCATCGTGTCGGTGTATTCCTGACAGTACTTCCGGATGTCCTCGCCGCCGTATGCCAGATAGGTGTCAAGCATGCCTTCGAGCTCGATGCCCATCACGTAGCTCCACTTGGGCTTCTTTGAGAAGTCTAGCAGGTAGCTCTTCGGCACGCGCTTCATCTCTGAGTAGGTGAGCCACTCGCTGTAGTGCTTGTAGGGGGCCTCCAGGAGTGCGAGACTGCCGTTGACAAAGAGGTTGTCGAACTTCACGTTGCGGGTTTTGCCACTCATGAAGTTGCCGTCTTTCACACCGTTGAACTTACAGTTCTTCACGTTGATATCATACACGTAGGTGTCTTCGTCGAGACCGATGATCTGCACACCGTATTTCGACTGCTGACTGGTGACGTTCTCCATATAGACATTGCGCACTGTCGGGTAGAAGCCGCGGCAGCAGATCTCATTGTGTTCGTAGTCGAGGTTGATCTTTAGCACCGACTCCTTGCAGACGCCGACCTTCACGTTGCGCATGTTGATGTTCTCAATGATACCGCCCCGGCAGGAGTTGGTCTTGATGCGGAGCACGCGCTCCAGCTCGGGCGAGTCCATCACGCAGTCGTGGGCAAACACGTTCTGGCAGCCGCCGGAGATTTCGGAGCCGATTACCACGCCGCCGTGTCCGTTCTTCATCTCGCAGTTGCGGATGATGATGTTCTTCGACGGCATGTTGCGCTCACGACCGTCACGGTTACGTCCGCTCTTGATGGCGATACAGTCGTCGCCGGTGTTGAAATAGCAGTCCTCGATCAACACGCGGTCGCAGCACTCAGGGTCGCAGCCGTCACCGTTGGGGCCGTCGTTGATCATCTTCACGCGGCGCACGGTGATGTCGGTGGAGTGGAGGGGATGGATCACCCAGAAGGGCGACCTCAGCAGGGTGACGTCTTCCAACAGGATGCCCTCGCACTTGTTGAAGCTGACGAGCTGCGGGCGCAGACCGTCTTCCGGACCGAACACGCGCTCGGGCGTGCGCTCACCTTTCTCATTATACATGGGGATGCCGTCCTCGCCGTTCTTCAGCAGACGGGCGCGCGAACCGCCGCGCTGGCTGATCATGCCTTCCTTCCATCCGAAACGGGCATTGCCGTTCCAGGGCCACCATGTGTCGTTGGAACCGCCGCCGTCGATGGTGCCCTTGCCGGTGATGGCAATGTCCTTGGCGCCGAAGGCATAGATACAGGGTGAGAGGTTGAAGCACTCCAGTCCTTCCCATGAGGTCTCTACGATGGGGTAGAGCTCAGGCTGGAAAGCAAACTCAAGTATGGCACCTTCCTCTACGTGGAGGTTCACACCGTTCTTCAGGGTGATGGCACCGGTCAGGAACTTCCCGCCAGCAGGCACCACCACGCGTCCGCCACCTTTCTTCGAGCATTGGTCGATGGCCTTCTGGATGGCTTTCTGGTTCTGGGATGCCGTATTGGTCGCCTTGGCCCCATACTTGGTTATTACATACGCCTTGTCGGCGAACTGGGGTACTCGGATACTCTGCTCTATCTGCTTGTACAGGGCTTCATCCCACTGTTGTGCAGCTGCTGCTAAAGGGAGCAGCAGGCAGAGTGTCAGCAATTGAAATAGTCTTTTCATATTTGTTGTTTGTTGAAATGTTTTAGTGCGTAGCCCACGTTTTGCCGACAAAGTTACGCAAAAAAAGTGAGACTACGCACTAAAAGAATGGAAAAAACAACGCAAACGTTATCTTTCGAGGGCATCGAAGAGTTTGTCAAGTGCCTCGTCGGCGTCTTTGCTTTCATTGAGCAGGGTGACGAACTTGCTGCCGATGATGGCACCGGCGGCATTCTGCTGGGCTGCCTCGAGGGTCTGTTTGTTGCTGATACCGAAGCCGATCATGCGTGGATTGCGCAGATGCAGGCTGTTGATACGGCGGAAATAGGCCTGCTTGGCATCGTCGAAGGACTGCTGGGCTCCCGTAATGGCTGCCGACGACACCATGTAGATGAAACCGTCGGTGTTGTCATCGATGAAGCGGATGCGCTCCTCGCTGGTCTCTGGCGTGATGAGCATGATGATGCGCAGGTCGTACTTGTCGGCTACGGGCTTCACGATATCCTGATAGTCCTTGAAGGGCAGGTCGGGGATGATGGCGCCGCTGACGCCGCTCTCCACACAGCTCTGACAAAAGGCCTCGATGCCATAGTGTAGGATGGGGTTCAGATAGCCCATGAGCACCAGCGGGATGTGTATCTCGTCCTTTATCTCCTGCAGCTGACTGAAGAGTTTCTTCAGGCTCATCCCGTTTTTCAGGGCCTGCGTGGCGGCACTCTGGATGACGGGGCCGTCGGCGAGTGGATCGCTGAAGGGGATGCCTACCTCGATCATGTCGATTCCCCTGCGCTGCATGGTCTTGATCACTTCGCCCGTGCTTTCCAGCGTGGGACAGCCTGCACAGAAGTAGAGCGACAGGAGCTTGCGTTCCTTATTATTCGCGAAAAGTTGGTTGATCTTGTTCATACTTGATGGATTTCTTCTAAGAATTGTTTGATTTTTGTGATGTCTTTGTGTCCCGGCTCGGTCTCAAAGCGGGAGTTGAGGTCTATGCCGATGCATCTCGGGTGGCGAAATGTCTTTACGCGTTCCGCGTCCTCCGGACCGATGCCGCCGCTGAGCAGGAAGGGGGTGGAGCCGCGATAGTCGTCGAGCACCGACCAGTCGAATTTCTCGCCGTTGCCGCCGACGGCCTTTCCCTTTGTGTCGAACAGGAAGTAGTCGGCCAGTCCCTCGTAGTCAGTCGTCTTCTCCAGGTCCTCTGTCGTGGCGATGTTGAAGGCCTTGATGATGGTCAGCGGCTTGAGTGCCTTGAGGAAACCGGGTGGTTCCTGGCCGTGCAGTTGTATCATGTCGAGCTGATAGTCGGCCACGTGCTGGCGGATGTCCTCCTCACTTGCATCCACGAAGACGCCTACCTTCCGAATCTCTTTGGGCAGATAACTCGGCGGGGCCGACACATAGCGCTTGCTCCTGGGCCAGAAGATCAGGCCCATCCAGTCGATGCCGAGCTGCTCCAGGTCACAGATGTTCCCGGCGTCGCGCATGCCGCAGACCTTCACTGTCATAGCTGGGCAATGAAGTTCTGCAGGGCCAGTCCTGGGTCGGCTTCCTTCATGAAGGTCTCGCCGATGAGGAATCCCTGATAGCCGCAGGCTCTTAGCTGCCGGATGGTCTCTGGGTCGGAGATGCCGCTCTCACTGACTTTCACACCGTCGGCGGGCAGTCTCTCGGCAAGCTGGAAGGAGTTGTTCACGTCGGTCTCAAACGTGCCGAGGTTGCGGTTGTTGATGCCGTACATGTCGGGCTCCAGCTCGGCGTATTCCGTCTCTTCCTCATTGTGCATCTCCAGCAGCACCTCCATCTCCAGGTCGTGGGCCTTGTCAATGAACTGCCGGCACTGGTCCTTCGTCAGACAGGCAGCGATCAGCAGGATGGCTGAGGCTCCGCATACCTTGGCCTGGTAGATCTGGTACTCGTCGATGATGAAATTCTTGTACAATACCGGAATGTTGACCCGCTTGGCGATGGCCGTTCTTACATAGGCATTGCTGCCTCCGAAGAAATGCGAGTCGGTCAGTATGCTGATGGCGGTGGCACCGTTCCGCTGGTAACTGATGGGCACCACTTCTGCACTGGCCTCTTTGTTGATCCATCCCTTGGAAGGCGACTTGCGCTTGAACTCGGCGATGATGCCGCTGCCCGACTGCTTCAGGGCTTCTTTCATGGATGTCGTGCGGACGTTCCTGAGAATCTCGGCACGACTCTCGAGGAACACTTGGGAGAGCTCCTTCTTGAAGCTCTCGATTTCGGCTTTCTTGTAAGCTACGATTTCATCTAAAATGTCTGCCATGTTTTTATTAACTATTTAGTTCTACGAATTTCCTAAAGGTACGGAGGGCGCTGCCGCTGTCGATGCTCTCACGGGCGATGTCGATACACTCCTCGATGCTCTTCTGGCCCTTCTCCAGCACCTGTATGCCGAAGGCGGCATTGGCCAGCACGATGTTCTTCTGGGCCGGCAGGGCACGGTTCTCGAGCACGCTGTCGAAGATCTGGGCGGCCTCTTCCTCTGTCGCCCCGCCTACGAGCTCCTCGGGTTTGGCAATGTCGAAGCCCAGGTCCTGCGGCTTGAAGATGCGCTCGTAGTGGTTGGTGGTCACCTTGAAGTCGCCGGTCAGCGAGATCTCGTCGTAGCCGTCGATGCTGTTCACGATGCCGTAGTCGATGCCGATCTTCTGATACACCTGGTTGTAGAGCCGCATCTGGTCGAGGTTGGCCACGCCGAGCAGCTGGCAATTAGGCTGACTAGGGTTAACTAGTGGCCCTAGAAGATTGAAGATGGTGGGGAACTGCAGGGCCTTGCGGATGGGACCGACGAACTTCATGGCCTTGGCAAACAGCTGGGCGTGGAGATACACGATACCAGCCTCGTCGAGGCTGCGGTTCAGCTTGTCGATGTCGTCGGTGAACTTGATGCCGTGATGCTGGATGACGTTCGAGGCACCCGATACCGACGTTGCGGCATAGTTGCCGTGCTTGGCCACCTTATAGCCGGCGCCGGCGATGACGAAACAGCTCGTCGTCGAGATGTTGAACGTGTTCTTGCGGTCGCCGCCGGTTCCCACCACGTCGATATAGCGGTCTGCATTCAGGATGGCGGGCACGCCCGTCTCCAGGATACCGTCGCGGAAGCCGAGCAGCTCATCGACGGTCACGCCCCTCATCTGCAGTGCGGTCAGCAGGGCGGTTATCTGTTCTGTGGGATACTCACTCTTCGTGATTCCCAGCAGGATATTCTTCATTTCCTCACGAGACAGCTCCTCGTGGTTCAGCATCCTGTTCAGGATGTCTTTCATTGTCTGTTTAGCCATATCTATAAACTATAAACCTTAAACTATAAACTATAAACTATAAACTGTAAACCGTAAACTGTAAACCGTAAACCGTAAACTGTAAACCGTAAACTAAAGAAACATCCAGTTCTGGAGCATCTTCCTGCCGTCGGGGGTCAGCACGCTCTCGGGGTGGAACTGTATGCCGCGGATGTTCAATGTCTTGTGACGGAGGGCCATGATTTGCCTTTCGTCGCTCTCCGCCGTAATCTCCAGACAGTCGGGAAACCCTTCCCTTGAGACCACCCACGAGTGGTAGCGCCCCATCGTGATGCGCCTGGGCAGACCGGAGAAAATCTCGTCGTTGCCGAACTGCGTGCCTTCGGTGGCCACGCCGTGGAACACTTCGCTGAGGTTCTCCAGCTTGGCGCCGAACACCTCGCCGATGGCCTGATGACCGAGACAGACGCCGAGGATGGGTTTCTTGCCGGCATAGGCGCGGATGACGTCGAGCAGCAGCCCTGCCTCTGAGGGGATGCCCGGGCCTGGCGAGAGGATGATCTTGCTGAACGCCTCTAACTGTGGGAGCTCGAACTGGTCGTTGCGATAGACCGTCACTTCGGCACCCAGTTCTTTTACCAAATGACTCAGATTATAGGTAAACGAGTCGTAGTTGTCAATTATTGCTATTTTCATCGTAAAAATCGTGTTAAATGGTGCCATTTGTTACATTTTCTCTGCCATCAGGATGGCCCGGCGCAGGGCGCCCAGCTTGTTGTTCACCTCCTGCAGCTCGTAGTCCTCGTTGCTCTTGGCCACGATGCCGCCGCCAGCCTGGAACCACAGTTCTCCGTTGCGGCTGACGAACGTTCGGATGGTGATGGCCTGGTTCAGCGAGCCGTCGAGACCGATATAGCCGATACAGCCGCCGTAGGCACCGCGGTTGTGAGGCTCGTACTCTGAGATCAGCTGCATCGCCCTTACCTTGGGGGCACCGGAGAGCGTGCCTGCGGGGAAGGTGTCGATAAACGCCTTGATGGGGTCGGGTCCCGATGGTTTGCCATCGGGGCCAACGCTTTCACTTGGCCCGTCGAGCTCGCCCGATACACGGCTGACCAGGTGGATGACATGGGAGTAATACTGTAAATCCTTGTAGAAATCGACTTTCACGTTGTGGCAGTTGCGCGACAGGTCGTTGCGGGCCAGGTCCACGAGCATCACGTGCTCTGCGTTCTCCTTCGGGTCGTTGCGCAGATACTCTGCTCCCAGCCTGTCGGCCTCGGCGTCGCCGGTTCTCTTCGTCGTCCCCGCAATCGGGTCGATGTATGCGTGGTAGGTATTCTCTCTCCTCTTTTCTATCCTGCAATGGGTCTCTGGCGAGGAACCGAAGATGCGGAAACCGCCGAAGTCGAAATAGAAGAGGTAGGGACTGGGGTTGATGCTGCGTAGTGCTCGGTAGAGTTTGAAGTCGTCGCCCTCGTATCGCTGGATGAATCGGCGCGAGAGCACAATCTGGAAGACGTCGCCCCGCAGACAGTGCTGTATGCCCCGCCGGATGTTGGCCTTGTGTTCCTCGTCGGTCAGCGTGCTCGACACCTCTCCCACGGGGTGGAAGTCATAGGCCTGCACATTGGCTTTGTTCATCGCCCGGAAGATGTTGTCCAGCTCGCCCTCGTCACCCAGCGTCACCACCGTCAGCTGGTTGTTGAAGTGGTCGAACACGATCACCGTCTTATAGAGTATATACAGCATGTCGGGGGCATCGTTCTTCGCCTGTGTCTCGTCCTTCACGGCGATGTCCTCGAAGTAGCGCACGGCGTTGAACGAGGTGTAGCCGTAGAGTCCGCATACGTCGCTGTGCTCGCCTTCGACCTTGATACGGTCAAGGAGTGCGTGGATGGCCTTGTCGGTCTGGTAGTCCTTGCCTACCTCGCGGCTCTCTGTCGTTCCGTCGGGCAGTGTGACCGTGGCCTGTCCGTGGCCGATGGCGACGCTGGCGATGGGGTTGATGCCGATGAACGAGCGCGAGTTGTTGGAGTCGTGATAGTCCGAACTCTCCATCAGTGCGCTCTGCGGGTAGAGGTCCCTCAGCCGCATATAGACGCCGACGGGGGTGTAGAGGTCTGCCAGGATCGTTTTGCTCGTTGTTGTATAGTTGAATGTCTTCATATATTCTTTTTGTTTAGCACTGCCGTGTCTTTATTTATAAAGCCGTGTTAATCCGTGCCTAATGTTACTGTGCCTGAATTTAAAAATTCCCATATTCCTTGGCCATCGCCTTGTTGTTCAGATAAGTCTCCACGTCCTTGTCGCCACGCCCAGAGACCG
>ODAJ012140630.1_pt1 | contig 18638 bp, 21 predicted proteins | sample 1539241 | NCBI WGS metagenome assembly ODAJ01 (sample SAMN02144231, study PRJEB22623) | gut metagenome | biome: sheep rumen | host: Ovis aries | place: New Zealand | reverse complement strand
GCCTTGATTGATGAACTGATTAAAGCCGGTGAGATTGACATGTATAAAGTCCCTGGCTGTGGATGTGGGGAGGCTAACGCAATTGTAGATATCAAGGGCGCTTCACTATCACATAAAACTTTCTATGTCAAGTGCGACCTGGAGACCGATGATTGCCTTTCGTACCAGGATACCTTCAAGTACTACGACTACAACGCCGAGAAAGCCTACAACGGGACTAGCAAGGGTTGGGTTTATTGTCTGGACACCACCGCCTATAGTCTTGACGATGACAATGATGACGATGACCAGAATTATGACGACTACCACCAGCAATACGTAGACTCCGATCTCACCCTCGTCCATGTACACGGTGAAGAGATGTACTGTGCCGATGACTGGATGGAGGATTTTCTTTGGGTGGACTCTAGAGAAGAGTATTATCACAGAGATGATGTTTTCCTCTGCCCCGAGTGTAAGTGCTGGGAACTGAAGGAACACGAGTATGAATCCGAAATCACTGGCAAGACTTACTGTTGTGATGCCTGTCGGATTGTTGCCGAGAAGAGATACAAGGAGATAAACTGGAAATGGAGCGATTTTGACCACGCCTACTTTGAGGATGAATCTGAGGTGACATTCTTCAACTGCTGGAACCCTGAAATCCACGCTTATACAGAGAAGACCATATCCTGGTATTCTCTCAATGAAATGGTGGACCGTGGGCTGATGTTCCTCTTCTGTGGGGAATACTGCGATGCCCTCGATCCGCTTACCAATCAACCTTATAAACAAGCAGCGTAATTATTATGGAACTTTTGAAACAACTTTACGAAATCCATAGCCCCTCCGGAAATGAGAAGAAAATGAGGAAGTTTCTAAAGGGCTGGATTAAAGATAACATTCCCGGCGCCTCCTTTACTGTGGATGCGATGGGGAATCTCTATGTTTGCAAGGGTGAAAGCGAAACCTACCCCTGCATTGTCTCTCATATCGACCAGGTACAGAAGACCCATAGCAAGGATTTTCAGGCGGTCGAGACTAAGGATATCATCTTCGGCTTCTCCATCAAGAATGTTCAAATGGAAGGGCTTGGAGCTGACGATAAGAATGGGATTTGGATAGCGCTTAAATGCCTCCAGAAGTATCCCGCCTTGAAATGTGCCTTCTTTGTACAAGAAGAGATTGGTTGTCGTGGAAGTAATAAAGCCGACATGAGCTTTTTCAACGATGTCCGGTTTGTCCTTCAATGTGACCGACGGGATGGGAATGACCTTATTTGGAACATTGGCGGCTATACTGAACTCTGTAGTAAAGAATTCTTATCGGCCATCGGTTATCAGGAATTCGGGTATAAGCTGGAGTTGGGGATGATGACTGATGTAGAAGCTCTTAAGAATAATGACCTTGGAGTATCAGCCGTAAATCTGTCCTGCGGCTATTATCGTCCCCATACCGACGAGGAGTATACAGTGAAATCTGAACTCCTGAACTGCTTGAAATTCGTGGAGCATATCATTGAGGCTTGTACCGACACCTACCCACACAAAGAGGCCGGCGGTTATGGTTGGGGTTTCGGCCGGTATATCATGGACGACGATACTGACGATGCTGAACTGTATGACTGGATTACCGATTTCCTGTTTGCTTACCCGGATGCCACCTTCGAAGACATTTTGATGGAATTTGAGGATTACGGCTTTTCACAGGACCAGATCGAGGTGGCCTATGAGGATATCAAAGCAATGTACTTCTAAGCCATGAAGAAGAAAAAAATTAAGTATCGCGGTAGGGATGTAACTCTTTCTGCCGAGGAGTACAGGTCAAACAAGACACTGGCTCTTATGCTACACTATGACGATGGGGAAACGGAGGTGGTAACTGTGAACCTTCAGGACCCCATACAATCAGACAGCCTCGCATACCTGGACACCAACAACCAGCCAGGGATAGAGGATTTCATTCAAAAGAACGGATTAGGCTTACCGATGGGGGGGGTACGCCTTCTGGGTTCTGCCGATATCCATTATACACAATCTTTACATCTGAGCTATGAGCATTGATGACCCGGAACTGCAACCAGCCTTTGAAGAGTTGGGTATTACCGACCCTAAGGATAAGCAGATTCTCCTTGACTTCCTCACTCAAATGTTTCGGCTTGGGTTTATATACGTAATGAATCAAGATGAAAACAATAATTCTCATTGACCCATTTCCAAACATGTGGCAACTAATTCGAGATTTATGGAACAAGATCTTCAGAAGTTAGAGCACCAACATCGCATCGCCGCCTATATCCTGGAACTGATGCGTTATTTTCCCATCACAATCATGTCGTGGGGGATAGACAGTGAATCCTATAGGCTGGCCGAAGATGCAGACGGAAACTATGGGCTGCAATTTCATGTCCAAGGTTTCAAGCACAAGGGAATCGTTCAGGTCTTATATGACGAAGGCGCTGATACTTTCCTTTACCACTTACTCACGGATACAGGAGAAATTTTAAAAACCAGGAATGACATTTACCTGGACCAACTGATTCCTACAATAGATGAAGCCGTTGAGAAAGTGGAAAACTACGAACAGCGGGTTAGGTCAGAATATGGACTTTCCTGATAATCCCGACTCTCTCATAACGGGGGAATTGTGATTTTTACGTTGCAGTTCCCCCGTGACTGTGTTCAAAATGGCACTGTGTTCAAAAAATAGAATTCACCCCTTCTCCGGTGAAGTCTACTTTGGGCACATGTGTTCATAAAAGTCACCAACAAACACAAAGGAAATAATGAACCAAAATTGCGTTATCTACTGCCGGGTCTCCAGCATCGGGGACAGGCAGAGTAATGAACGACAAGTGAAGGATTTGGAGGAATATGCAAAATCCAAATCTCTCACAATCGCCGGTATCTACGAAGAAAAGATATCAGGTGCAAAAAAGAATGCAGAAAGACAGGTTCTCACAGATTGCCTGGACTTCTGCTTTACTAACAATATCAGCATTCTTCTTATCTCAGAACTCAGCCGCCTTGGTCGTAATGTGGATGAGGTGTTGAAGAATGTGATGCTCTGTAAGGAAAGGAAGCTCAACATCTACTTCCAGAAAGAGGGGTTGTCAATCTTCGACGACGCAGGGAAAGAGTCTCCCTTCCTGACGATCTTCATAGCCGTCCTTGGTACTTGCGCCCAGATGGAAAGAGAAAATATCCAGTATCGCCTACAATCAGGCTATAAGAACTTTCGTGAGAAGGGCGGGAAGGTAGGACGGAAAAAAGGGACCGTAAAGAGTGAAGAAACAAAGCTAGTCGAGTACCGTGAAGTCATATCGCTCCTGAAACGTGGATATAGCGTAAGGAACACGGCTAAACTGACAGGCTTTGGAATCTCAACTGTCCAAAGAGTTAAAAATCAATTTATTAATAACGAATAAGCGTATGGAATTCTTAAATCGTATCGAGTTAAAGGGCGTGGTCGGAACCAGTAAAATGGCAAACATCGGCTCTGCCACAGCCTGCAACTTCTCTGTAGTTACCGAATACTGCTACAAGAGTCAAGATGGTGGTGTAATCGTTGACACCCTATGGCTCCAGGTCTGTGCTTATGGTCCAAAACCTGGCTGGCCAAATCTAACGGAGATTCAGAAAGGCACGAAGGTCTATGTTCAGGGAAGACTTCGGGCTAAACGCTATTGTGATGCTCAGGGAATCGACCGGACCTGTTATGAAGTCGTTGCCCAAGAACTAAAACTACTGGAGGACTAAGCTATGGTATACTATGTAGACTACATCAGCTCCTGTGATCACGATGTGTGTCATGTCTGGACCGAGGCTAATTCAAAGGAACAGGCTGAGAGCAACGTGAAATCCGAATACTGGGATATAGAGGAGATAATTTCAGTCAGGAGAGGACGATGAAAAAGCAGTATCTCATCCTGCTTGACTGCTGCCGTGGCGTGGTGATCAAGATTAAGCTGACAAAGGCCGAAATCAGAAAGTCCAAGGAATACGACGAGTACGAGGAATTTATATCTGAGCAGCTTGAGGGGAAATATGACTTCTCCCTCACCAACTGCTCCTGGATGCTGACCGACAAATTGGATGAAATCACGTATAACCTATGAAACCAGGAGACAAAATCAAGATTATCAGAATGGACGATGATGGTGGGAAAGATTGGCAAGCGAGGGAACTCAATGGCCGAACCTGCACCATTAGCTTCATCGATTCCGCCGGTCAGATACACCTCGAAGAATCTGGCCTTGCACTTATTCCCGGTGTAGATGACTTTATGCCGATGTAGTTGTTATGGAGGAAAGGGACGCGTGAGCCCTTTTCTTTTTTTGCTCCCGATGGCATCCACGTAAACTCTTAAATGTGAAGAAACGTCATCATTATGAGAGCATTTTCACTTATAAATTGTTATATTTGCATTTGTCGGAGGGAGAAATCCTCTGATAAAGGTGCATTAGCATTTTTGGCCTTGACCCAAATACCCGCCAAGTATTAATATCAAGAGGCCCGAAGTGAATGCTCTCTTTTTCCGTTTTGTCTATGTGTGGGCTGCATCTCTTGCAGTATCCCCCATAACGAGCGGCGAAGAGATGACGTTTCTTCAACGGTATTCTTGATTGGCCTCTTGGCGGGGGCTGTGGGTCAGATACCAGAGAGCTACTGAATCTCCTCGCCTTTTTTTTATTGTTGCCGCTTTGGGGGATTGGCGGTAATATGGGAACCACAGAATAACTAATAACACACATTCAGATATGGCCGATAAAATAACTCTAAGAGCCTTGTTCGACTCTAAGAAGTCTGAACTGGAGCAGAAATTGGAAGGGATGACGCTGCCCAAGGACAATCAAAAGGTACAGCAGACAATTTCCGATTACTTAACCGAACTGTTTGACTCTGAAGGTGAGTTTCGTCAGAATCTCACTCAAGCAGAAGATTATCTTTTGCAGGCAACATTGTCTTTGTTGACTGCTCAGCAGGAAATGAGTAAGACCTTCATAAACCAAAAGATTCGCTTTAATACTATTCATGAGGGGCCGAAAGAAGGGACGATAAAAGGGGCCTCCGAAAACACGTCATCAAAGAAGACATATCAGGATTATTTGGGTACTAATATTACTGCCACACAAGCCGGTGTGGGTGTTACTGCGGGTGCTCTCGTCGGGAAGCTCGCTTTAGGCGGATGGGGAGCCGTTTTCGGTGCCATCGCCGGAACTGCAGTAATGGTATACCTCGCCAGTAGGAATAATCCTGAGAAAGCGGAAGAATCTATTATTAAGCCTGCTTCAACAACCCGAACTGAGATTGTAAACGACCCTCTTGATGTTCAAAGTTTCATTGAAGTAGTCGGTGGCATCTGCGATAGTGTGGATAACCTCATTACAACCTTCCGAGCCCAAGTAAACAGGGTCATCGATAAATATGAATCGATGGAAAAACCGACTATTGAAAAGCAGTACGGCTTTCTTTTGGAAAGCATCCAGACGTTGATTGGCTACAAACGAACGCGTTCTTCTGAAGATGAGAAATATTTAAAAAAACTACAGCTCAGAATTGAGGATTTAGCAGAATGTCTGGAAAATTATAATCTGACCACCGAAGAGTATAATGGGAATAATGAGCATTTATTCGAATTAATCCCCAGCCCTGAAACCACGGAGGTTAAAATGGTATATCCAGCTATCGTTAGAGACGGACTCGCGGTATTAAAAGGGAAAGTTTTTATTCCGGCTAATAACTAAAACGTTCACCAAATATGGATAAGAACTTGAGACGACATATTGAATATGTAATAGGTATAGATCTCGGTCATGGTGAAACGTCGGCGGCTTTATGCCCGATTCAGTGGGATACCGAGGTTGAACAGCTAGATCCCGCAACTGACTTAGAAATGGGTGGCAACAAATGCGTATTACCATCAGCAATAACGATTCTACCTAACGACGTCGCTTATGTTGGCGATGCCGCATTTGCCCCCGAAATACTACGTCAAGCAAAGGTTCGCGTTTGCTTCAAGAGGGCCCCTAGGGACCTCAACGGTGCGGCTGAAAAACTCATGATCCGTTTTATGAAGGAAGTATACGCCCGAATATTGCAGAATAATGTCGGTCGTTTGACTCCTACAAATCACTTGGTCTATATTGCAACACCTTCTGGCTGGAGTAAAGAGACTCAATCATTATATCTCGAAATGGCCAAGATGGCCGGACTTCCAATGGGAGGCGTTACAAAGGAATCTCGTGCGGCATTTGTTAGAGCTCAAAATGATGTAACTTCAGGCCTAGGTAGGAACATAGAGAAAGGAGCCATTGTGTTTGATATGGGGTCTTCCACTTTGGACTTTACATACATGAGGAAGGGGCTGCCTGCACTAATTGACAATGGCTATGATTGTGGTGCCTCATTTATTGAAAAAACCATCTTTGAAGACAAGGAGAAGGAGGACGAAAGCATTCAGCTATTTGAGAGAAAGTATCCAGAACTTGTAGACTCTCTCTTGTTCGAATGCCGGAAGGTTAAAGAAAAAGTGTATTTTGACCAGACGCTACGAGCTAAGCAGACCATTAATTTTGATGATATCGTTGAAGACGAAGAATTGGAAGATGAACGTTTTAAACTGGTATTTCAACCGGGCGAATTGGATGATATGCTCCGAAGTAAGGGATATATGGAGACAATTCGTCAGGCAATGCTGGATTTTCGAAAGAGGTTTATCCCCGGAGAAAGCATTTATGGCGTATTTATGACAGGTGGAGCATCACGAATGGATTTCTTGAAAGACTTAATTTGTGAGTGCTGGGGTGTAGAGAAAACACAAATCTATAGAGATAATGATCCATCATTAACAATCTCAGAAGGCGTTGCTGAAGTAGCTAGAATGGATCTCCGTACGGAAGGGATGGACGAAGGGTTGCAAGATGCGATTTCCCGTCTGGAGAATAGTAACGATATTTACCACTCGTTCATTGACATCTTCGGGAATGCTATATTTGATAATGTTACGAATCAAGTTGCCGATGTCATTAATGAATTCGGCAGCAGTAGCACTGACTATAGCATCAATCAGTTGAAAGCGGCAGTCGATGACACTGTAAATAGCGCCTCTAAAGAAATTACGGATAATGCGACTGCATACTTGGAGGCGGCCGTGATGGACAACCTCGCTGACATCCAGAAGAAAGTTGAGAGTATCATAAAAAATTATGCTCGGAATGATGCCACGGTGGGGACCGTTGATCTCTCAACAGTGTCCGTGCCAAAGATTTCGAATATTAATATGGGCAATACCATGACGGAAATATCCAACAGTATTTCTGCATCTAGTTCGGATTGGGTTGCGGCTCTTGGTGGTGCTGCAATCGGTGGAGCGATTGCCATCTTGTTGGGAGGCCCACTAGCATGGATGATTGGTGGTGGTGTCGCCCTAGGTCAATTATTCTTTGGAAAATCTGAAGAGGAGAAGAGGGCAGAGGCACAGGCTCGAGCACTGACTCTTCAAGAAAGATCTCAGGTTGTGGATTCCATCGTCCCGAAATGGGATGGGATGAAAGAACAAATGGCAAGTTCTATTCATAAGTCGTTAACAAATGACCCTCACGTTAGGGAATCTATTAACAAAGCAGTGAAAAAGATTTTGCAAGAGTATAAGGAGTCATTAAAGGATGCTAGAATTTTAATTGACTAGGAGCATGGATAACGAATTACAGAGATATGAACCTGCGGCCAAATTGTTGGCAGCAACGGCGGTTTCGCAGTCCTTCTCTTTTTGCATGGAGAGAAAGTACTTGCAAAATATTGAAAGGGGGGAACTTTTCTCTCTCGAAGCCGTCCCGTCGACCATTGAAAACGATGCGGCCTGGATTAGCATCTCACAAGTAGGGAAACCGCTTAAAGATGATGCTGAATCTTGCTTTACTGCAATACAAAAGATTCTGTATTCTTGTTTTATCCCAAAAGAAATGCAATTGCTGTTTCTTGTTATAGGTGAACAGCAGGAAAGCCATTTATTTTTAGGACTAAGGAATCCAGGGAAGGGGCTTCCGGCAAAGGGCATTGTAAAGAACCTTAATGAGTTTATTCTAGGTGTTTGGCCAGGCCTTAAAACTGAGATTGTATCAGGCGATAATGATACTATCAAAAAAGTAAAAGAAGCTCTTTCAACAGATAGGTTCGAGAATGTCTATGCTCTAACTGGCATCCCCTCAATGAATACCCAATACAAAACCCTTTATCCAGCAACCATAGACAAGTTGATTGCAGGAATGAACAAGAGTAAGGGGTATGCGTATTTGGTGGTGGCCGATCCTGTGCCAACGGAGGATACTGAAGATATGTTGTTCCAGTGTCGGGAGATGAATGGGCAAGCAGAGTCACTAAAGTCAATGAATGTGACGGAAGGCATCTCCGAAGGGACTTCAAATTCTCATACTACACAACACCAAGAATCACACGGCACGACTCATAGCGTCTCTGTATCCAAGAAAGATTTCTCAAAACTAGGAAAAGTGGCAATGACTGCTACGGGGCTTGGTGTTGCAGCAACGGTGTTTCCTGCGGCGGGCGCTGTGCTAAGTGGAGCGGCCAATGCTGCTGGGGCTATTACCTCCGTGGCTGCAAGTCTGATTGGTGGTTCTATGGTGGGGAATTTCGTGTCAGGACTTATGCCACAGAAAACGACTCAAGAAGGAACTCAAGATAATGTTTCAGATGGCTATTCTGACACGCAAGGAAGAAGTGAGAGTCAGAGTCAGAGCCTTAGTAGGAATATAGTAAGTAAACATATCGAAGCCGTATCTGAGCATCTGTTCTTCCACTCAAACCGATTGGAAACAGGGAAGGCAATTGGCCTTTGGAAAGTTGGTGTATACCTCATGGGCGAAAAGAAAACCGAACTACAGGGCGGCGCACTTCAGCTTCGTTCGATTCTTAGCGGGCAAGAATCTATATATGAGCCTGTTAGAATTCACGATATTTCGGCTATTCTTGATGAACCTATAAGTAATAAACTAACGCTACGGGAACAAACACTTGGTCATTTCAATGCTCCGGTTATTTCCATTATGGGAAATAACGGTAAGATATTTGAGCATCCGCTGGGAAATCACTACAAAGAGTTAAAGACTGTTCTCACTACCAAGGAATTGTCTTATCTGATAAACTTCCCTCTCAAATCTGTCCCCGGAATCAGTGTTATTGATTCTGCACCCGATTTTAGTCTCAATAGACCTCTATTCCCCGAAGATGCTGAGACCGTCCAATTTGGCAAATTGCTGTATGGAGGGACGGAAACAGCCATTGAGTATCCTTTGTCTATTGATAGTTTAGCTAAACACACCCTTCTGTCTGGCATAAACGGCACGGGCAAGACCAATACTGTTCAAGCTATCCTAAACAGTATCAGCGGGAAGATTCCTTTCTTGGTAATTGAACCGGCCAAGACGGAGTACGTTGACTGGGCAATTGAGTATAACAAAGCTCATCAGGACAACCCCATCACCATCTTTATTCCTGGGTGTAAGGCCTATAAAGACAAAAAAAACCAACAAGTAGTTACTACTGAAAAGTTAAAGCTTAATCCGTTTGAGGTTGTCTGGTTAGATAAAGACCAGGAGCCGAATGTCTTAAGCCATATAGACCGGGTGAAATCCTCTTTTGCGGCAGCTTTCCCGATGTATGATATCCTGCCGGTGTTAATGGAAGATTTGATTTATACCGTTTATCAAAATCCCTCGTCAGACTGGTTGACAAGCGAGCCCGTATTTGGCAAGACACTGGCTCCCACCCTTAATAGCATGAGCGTTTCGGTGGACAAGGTGCTTCAGCATCGTGGGTACGAAGAAAAGGTAGAACGTAACATGAAAGCCTGCTTAAATACCCGCATTGATAGCCTTAAGCGTGGTTGGAAGGGCGAAATGCTTAACACCTTAAGGTCTACTCCATGGGAGAACCTTTTTGAAAAGCCGTGCATCATCAATCTTTCATATGTTGGGGATGATGTGGATAAAAGTTTCTTCATGGCGCTTATTCTTCAATTCCTATATGAGTATCGTGTCGCTTGTGCTGAAATCGGCAGGATTGATTATAATGATAATGGTTGCAAACACCTTACGGTCATAGAAGAAGCCCACCGAGTTATGATGAAGTGCGATAATCCTGAACTTCCCCAGTATAAGTCCGCGATGACGTTTAGCAATATGCTTTCGGAAATCCGTGCTTATGGGGAAGGAATGTTCCTGGTTGATCAGGTCCCCACCAGGCTTATTCCGGATGCCATTAAGAATACGAATACTAAGATTACTCATCGTCTGGTTGCAGAGGATGATGTCAAGGCTATCGCTGAATCTATGGGAATTGGTAAAGAGCAGAGGCAGATTATCCCTAAGCTTCTTGTCGGCCAGTGCATTGTATCTACCGCTCTCTCTACTGAAAAACATTGGATAAAGGTCAATAAAGTGAAGTAGTATGGATGACCTTGAGAACATAGAGGGCTTTGAAACGGCTAAGGACTATGAATCCATTTCTGGGTTATCAGACAGCTACCGCGACTATATCAAGGAAGTCCTACCAACACAAGACCAGGAACTAATCGTTGCCCGAATAGACGAATTATCAACCACGCAACCACCGCAGGCCATTGATTCCAATCCAGAGGTGGCATCCTTGTTGGGAGACTCTATTGAAAACATCGACAGCAAGTATCTGGAAGCGCCAAATGACATTGAACAGGCGGAACAAATATCAGATGCAATGCTTGAGATAGAGGGGACTGATTACGATGGATGGAAAAGGTTATCACCTCAAGAACGGGTGAATATGCTTCAGAAGATTGAAAATGCCGCGGCAAGAATAGCACATCGGGAGTCGTGTCCAATAATAGTGAAAAGTCTAGGTGAGAATCATTACGGTTATTATTCGCCAGAGACAAAGACAATTACATTGAATAGCGACTATCTTAAGGGAGATGGAGAGAGCTATAAGATGTCGTTGGATACTGTTATTCATGAAGGTCGGCACGCATATCAAGATTATAATCTTCATGAGCGCCAAGTGCATACTAGCCCAGGGGATTTAACCAATTGGTATTTGAACCATTATAAGTATGGATACCAAGATGTTCAAACTTATGGTTTCTGCCGCTATTGGATGCAACCGGTTGAAGCAGACGCCCGAAAGTTCGCCGAGGATGTTACTTCTAAATTTTTCGACAAGATATGACGCAAGATAGCATGTATAACAATCTCATTGCCAAGGGATACCCGGAAAAGGCGGCTTCCATTTTGGCTGAGGATTTATCGAGAGTAAGCACCGAATTGGGCCCTTGTTTGAAATCATGGCTTGAGTCGGGGGAAGAGGTTGATTATTGTGTTGAAGGTTTTTCAATAAAAGGGCTGATGCAAAAGTATCAGCTTCAGTATCCAGCGGCATTGCTAAGCATAGATTGGTTGATAAAGGATCCGGCCACCGCTATTGCTGCAATTAATAGGGGGGTAAGATAATGGCACAGTACGAACTAACAGCCAGAGGCAATATCTTCTTGGGAAATGGTCAAACGATTCCTAAGGGAGAGTCGTTTACAATTAATATCCCAGGCTTTGGTGCGAACAAGAATGAGGTCTTTCTTAAGGATAATCTTTCCTCTGTATTGAATCAACTGAGAGCTCAAGGGATAGAATTGCCACCGACAAAACTTACCAACGCGTCTTTTCTGGCAACAAGAATCCGCTAATAAGTTAACAAGCCGTTTTGTATCACAGTAATAGGGATTATTATGGACAGGCAGCAAGAGATACAGGAGAGTTTCAATCATTATTTTCAAAGTTTTTTCCCAGATGAAGGACAGTCATTAGCGTTTCTGTCTTCCGTTGCATCCGCCACAGAGAAAGCAAATGAATGTATAAACATGGCCAAATCTGTAGCGGAGGAGAATAGTGTTGTCGCCTCTGAATATTACTATTTGGCGGGTTTTGTTTGTTTGGGCTACCTGCTTAATAATGGTATGGTGGATTCGCTGTATAAAAAGGGCGAAGATTCCGCAAAGAAAGCAGCAGAGATTCTACCCGAAGACGGAGAGTATCTTATTATCAATCTATTTTATCGGATACTTGCCGTAAAAAATGATAACCTCGAAGCAGAGAAAGCATTTGCTATTTTACAACAAATCCAGAAAGAATGCCCCCCCTTCCATATTGTTAACAACGCATTATTTAATGTTGAATGGCTGGAGGACAGGTATAATGAGTTATTTGAGAGTACGCTCCAGGATGTCTATATTAAGCTAGAAGAAACAAAGTCGAAATACTGTGAAGATGCGGCTCTTCTATTAAAATCATTTCCGGCGAAAGTATCGAAATTGATGGCGTTTTATGCTTTGTCCTTGATTTACCTTGAAAAAGATAAACTTGACGAAGCTCTCCGTAATGCGAAATTGGGGGTTGAAGTCTTAGGAAATAATGTAGAGTACGATTATCATGATTATTCTCATTGTTTATGGGGAGAATGCTGGACTCTTGTTGGGAATATAAATCGTGATAAGAAGGATTACGACTTCGCCGAGGCTGTTTTAGAAAAAGGTGCAAAGCTTGGTATCATTTCCTGCATGACTTCGCTGGCGGAGATGTACGAGAATGGTGAAAGTGATGATCCAGCCCCCAAAGAGGCAGAGAAATATCGGAACCTTGCAAAAACCACCCAAGAGGCCCGAGATAAAGAGCAGCAAGAAGAGGAAGAACGTGCTCGTCGTGAGGAAGAAGCACGGCTTGCAGAAATTCGTAGACAGGAGGAAGAACAACGCCTGGCGGAGGAGTTGGAGGCTAGAAAAGAAGAGATAAAAAGAAAGAAATCGCTTTTGTGGACTGGAATTGCGGCCTGTGCTATCGCCATAATTGCTGGGGCAATTTATCTCAGTACGGAAACCATTGTTGATAGAGTCGTAAAATACCAGAAAGCAGGATTGGCCGTTCTAAATGTCCAAAAGACCGGGCCCGCGCCCTATGCTATTGTTATGGATAAAAAGGGCATCTACTATGACAATAGGTTTAGCGTCATAAAGGTTTTGCCCGTTGGGACTCAGATTAATACTCGTGACATTCAGCTACATTATGACAGCGATGGGCTTAAGGCGTTGTCTACAGAAGCAAAACAGAAGCTGGCTATCACTTCTTCACGTGGTTACAATGTAATATACCTCTCATCATCATCTTTTCTCCTTATAAAGAAGACCTTATCAGAAGATTTACTGACCACTCCTGATGTTTCTGTCAATCAGAGCTATCTTATTGTTAAGAATGCGAAAGAAAAGGATTTTGAAAATGCGACAGTGATTAATGTCCCTTCATGCAAGACTGATGGGCATGAGCATCTCGTATGGAGATTATATAGTGATATCATGACACGATATGGGACAGATTTCAGATCTTCATTCCAAGGAGCGGATTATAATAAGATTATCGAACGTAATTATGGTCATTATGTAGCGACGATAAGTCTTTCTCTAATCCGTGGAACAGCGACTATTATTGGAACAGTAGAATTTGATCGACTCAAGAAAGATTATGCTCCCAAAGAAGTGGGAACTACAGCCCACCGGGAATCAATGAAGAAAACCATTCGTCAGATCTTTAGGGATGAGCTTATAGAATCGTTCTATAAGAATGCGACTCAAGCCACGGGCATTTCTAATAGACGGAATATGCGTATCTCTCCTGACGACCGATATACGTTTGTTGTTAATCCTAATTATCAGTCTGGTGATGAAAAAATGGCGCTCTTGCGGGTGGATAATAAGACCAAGAAAGCAACATTTATTGACACTGCGATGGAAGTTGAATACCAAGACTACCGAATCCGTGTAAAAAAACATACAACATTCCTAATCTTTTTTGACTCGTCAAAGGATTACTATTATGACTACAGCGGAAAACCCATAAACTAGTTAAGGATGGCACGTTTAAAAGTGAAAGAGTTACAACGACTCAGGATGGTTCTTGCGGTACTGGCCACAGGCCTGCTTGTCGTGATTGGATTTGTTATTCGACGCGAGGTAATAAGAAGTCAGGCGCTTAAGAACATAGGCAAGAACACCATCGAAGTGGCCATTACAAAAACAGGAAACGAGTCTAAAGAGGCTGTCTCTGGTCCGTCTGATAAAAAAAGTGGTAATCAGGCAGATAATGGCGATAATAAAAAGACTAAGAGCTATATCGAAGAACGTTTGACGTGGATTTACTCAAATGCCTTGAAGGGCGTAGAAGGCGACAAAAAAATGTTGGAGATCGCCAATAAGTGCAAATCTTCTAAAATGCGGGACTTAGAAAAAAAGTGTGAGGCGGTAGAACAATCTGAGCCAGGATACCTTCGAGATTGGTATTTGGATTGTGTGGACTGGGTTTTTACTCAAGACATGAAGAACCCAAGATTGGCGAGCGTATCTGTAAAAAGCATCACAAAGAATAGAGCGGAGGCTACGGTTGTAATTGACTTTTATGAGGGCTCAGGATCTATGCAACACGTCGATTTGTGGCTGGTATATGAGAATAATGATTGGTTTATTGACGATTTTCAGCCAGACGAATACAAAGAGTTTAAGCATACGGTAAGAGGTGATATGGATGCATATCTAAAATCACATAAAACAGTGAGTATATAAAAAACAGCAGCACCTTGGATAAAACCTCGGTGCTGCTTTTTCTATTTCAATTTCTTCTTAATCCCATTCCTAAGTACTTCCGCTTCAGATATCTCGGTCTCAATCCCACGAAGAGCCTCAGTGAACAACTCCTTAGCTTCATCATTCTTTCCGACAGCATAAAGACAGTTCCCCAGAAGTTCGGTGGCATATATCTGTTCCAAAGTGTCCGGCAGATATAGTTTAGCCGCTTCATATACATCCCTGCCATATTCAAGTGCTTCGTCCGGCCGTGAGAGTAGAAGCAGTATATTGGCAAGGAGTGAAGTCGCATCAAGCCAGGGTATTATTACACCGGCCACTTTTGCGACTGAATCTATGGCCGGAATTTCTTGCTTCAGGAGTTCGGCCGCTTCGTTTCCCTTGTCGTTGTTGAATAAGTTTTCCGCCTTTTCATACAGTTCTTGCAGGCGGGTAATTAATTCGTTTCTTTCCATAATTATTTGATTTCTAATGTTATATCGTAGGCCTTCCGCAAGTAGCTCCGAAGGCCCATATACGATTTTACTTTAACATGCGGTCTTTGACAGATTTGCCCCAGGTCGTATAATTTGAATGTCAATGTTTCCCCACGGTGGTTTTCCAGGGTGTCGCCAATTTCCGCTTCTAAGTCGGCTATATCATCGTTGTACTTTCCTTTGTCCCGGGGATACTTGACCGTTACCACCACCTCGTCTCCGTAAGCAGCAAACTTAACTCTGGCAATCTCTTCTCCCACCATCGTCATATTGAACTGGCGGTAGAAGGCTCCAAAGGCATTCATGGGGGTATACCAAGCTTGGCCAAGGGGAAGGAGCGGAGCCACAAGCGGTTTGGTCTGTCCTGTGTAATCAAATTTGAAACAATCCTCCGTTAGGCCGCTGATAATGGCACAGTCTATATGGCCAAGACACTTAGTTATGTTTCCGTAGTAGTCAAACGGGAGGTATCTGTGGAAGGTTATCTCGGCGGTCAGATTGTCAATCTCCTTGTAGGATGCGGTGACGTAACCAAGATAAACCTTCTGCTGGTTGTCGTTAATTATCTTTTCGATATCTGCGGCGGGTTGGGTAAGGTCTACTTCAACTCCGCCTATGTGTAGCTTGTGTTCTATCATGGCAGTGTAATGCTATAGGTTGTTGTAAAGGTTGGTGGCAGGGCGGACATCGTGGCAGTGTCGTCGATTGGAAGGAAGATCATCCCGTTCTTTTTCCGGTGGCCGTCAACTCTGTAAACATAGTGGTAGACATTTCCGGGTGACATGTAATAAGCTTTTGCTACGTCCTCACAAGAGTCGTAAATCACCTGTGTTCCGTCCTTCTCAACCACCAGGACCCTTGAACGGCTACTACGTCCACCGCCACCGTTGTTTGAATTATAGCCATTACGGTAGGAGTCGTGGTAAGTGATAAGATAGTTTTCTAGGTAATCCATTTGGGAAAGAAGCTCCTCAAGTGTTTTGGCTGATTGTTCTGTTTCCGTGTATTCCCAGTCATTCTTCCAATCATGATACTGCTGCCGAGCCTGATACACCTTCTCCCCGGCGTATTTATACTTCAAGTTTTTCCAGAGGGACTTTCTGTTGCTATGGTTCACGGTCACGCCACAGTAGTATTTGCCGGTATGAACGTTTTTGTAATAGTAGCCCCAGAACACATACTCTCCTGCGGCATTCTTCTTAAGATTCTTGACCTTAATCTTCCCTTTCTTCGTTGCCATTTAGCTTTGATTCATATTGTGAGGACACTCTAAGCTGGACCCCTAACGCTTTTAACCGCCCGACCAGACCTTTGTAGCTATCACTCTTACGGCGTGTCCTGGGCAGTATCCGCAGCATATCAGACAGTGCTGCTTCTATTACTAATCCTTCTGTCAGCGGTCCGTAGTACTTGTCTATGACGGCAATCTCTGGATCATCGTACTTAGACTCAACTATGACAGCAGATGGTTCTTCTTTGGTTTCATCACCGGCGAGAACATCAAGATAGGCCGGTGTCTTATACTCCAACTTCCCGCTGGAGGATAAGAGTCTATTCAAAAACTCAGTTAACATAATTGATTGTTTTAAAACAAAAGGACAAAGCTGCTCAAATTGCACCTAAGTCTTTCATTAATAAGGCTTTGGTGCACGAGAAGGGCCTTGAGTGGGCGGATTTTAGCGTATTTTGAGCAAAAATGGCCAAATCCCCTACAGATACGAAAAAAGCCACCCCGAAGGATGGCTAATTGTTTGAAATGACAGGGATTACGCCTATCTCTTCAGCAATTGGAGCACTTCGTTCAGGACGTCCTCCCCTACTGTATCCAACCGGTTTATTATTTCCCGTTTTATCGCCGTCGTTTCCCAGAGACCCATTTCTTTGGCAACGGCTTCATCAGCAACGTCAATATACGGCTTCATATTCTCATAACATGAGTGCCCTGTACACTTCATAACCGTTGTCGGTGATATACCAAAACGGAGAGAGCAACATACAAATGTGCGTCGACCGTCATGGCAACTTAGAGTCTCCCACAAAGGCCCAATTTTTTTCTGTGGCTCTTTGTCAATAAAATACGTCTCCACAACCACTCGGTTTAATCCTGCCATCTTAGCGGCCTCCTTTATGTACTTGTTTAATTTTTGATTGCTGGGAGCCGGAAATACCTTTTCACCGGGGAGATCCTTATAGCGTTCAAGAATCTCATGGGCATACGATAATATGGGGATATTCAGTTTGTCGTGAGTTTTTACCGTATAGATTTGTAGATAATCTTGTGAAACATCCGCCTTTTTAAGATTAGACATATCTGAATAACGTAGACTGGTGAAAGCCATGAAGCAGAACAGGTCACGTGCCCGAACGATATAGGGAGGCGTATCCTGGGGGAACTCAAACCTATGGAAAGCCAGCAGTTCGTCAAATTTCAAATATATTATTTGCTTTTCCGGAACAATAACATGGTGTTTGAATTGCAGCGCCTCTTCCTTTACTTCGTATCCTTTATCTTTTGCCCAATATAGAACGGCTTTCAAAGCGTCAAGCCAACGAGCAATGGAGGAATTGTGATGCTTCTGTTTGTAAAGCCAGGTACGGAGAGCCAACAATGCCTCTTTATCAATCTGATCTATCCGAATGCCCGGCTTCACTTTGAGCAGATGACCGACAATCTGAGTATATTTATACTTGCTATGTGATTTCCACGAATCCTCTATGCTTCTCTCGGCAACATACTTATTTACAATGGTGGCCATTGTCTCCAGTGTCAAGGATTTCTTTTTTACGGAGACTTCCTCATTCTCCTTCTCAAAGAGGATGCTCATAGCTGCGCGGAAAGTTCCATTGTCGGGAACTTCCCCGGCATGCGCAAAATCTGCAAATACCTGTTCAACATAGCCAAGAACGACACCGATTCGTCTGTTTATTTCAGTTGCACTTTTTACATGCCCTCTAACGACGTGCTTAGTGTTGATGGCTGCTCGCTGAGATGTGGAGTCCCATTTCTCCGATTCAGCCCAATCGCCAGTTGTAAATTCAACTTCGTTCTTTTTGTGATTCCAACGGACCCTAATTGCTATGGCTCCGTATTTTTGAGGGAAGACCCTCGTTGTGTACTTGATCTCTATCATAATTCAAACTGTTTAAGGTTCTGTTCCAAAACGGGCACAAATATGGCCTTAAAACCGGAGGGGGAAAATACTCCCCCAAATTATGATAGTTCTTTGTACGTATATGAGATGAAGCAGAAATAATAAATCTGTAAAAGCCTGATATCTTGTCTCTTAGAATCTCACTGGATTTCTCAAAATATCATGTTTACAGGCTTCCTTATTCCCGCTCTGGGCACGGAACCGGAATCTCCAGAAGAATTTGGAGGTTCCGGTTTTTTTGTTGTAAACGCTTGGCTTCCTGGAAGATGTAGCCAGAATCAGTGTTGACAATAAGGGTTCGATAAAAATTAAGTAACTTTGCATTCGCAAAGATTTATGTCCCTTCTTGATTTCATATTCT
>ODAJ012121502.1_pt1 | contig 18644 bp, 24 predicted proteins | sample 1539241 | NCBI WGS metagenome assembly ODAJ01 (sample SAMN02144231, study PRJEB22623) | gut metagenome | biome: sheep rumen | host: Ovis aries | place: New Zealand | reverse complement strand
ATAGGACCTTTTTCAAAAAATTCATTATTATTACAAAAAACTACAATAGTTCTGCATCAACTCCTCCTTGGTCAAGATATCCTCCTAAAGCCATTACCATTGCAATTACATTATCTATTTTGCTTTCGTATGTTGGTTTATCTGGCTTACAATTTTCATTATGGTCTCTAATAAGCTTGACATTGTTGAACTGCCACTTCACACAACTATTTGTATCAATAATTACTTTATCACTTTTTATAAGAACTTCTAAGTATTTTGTAGGCTTGTTAAATGCACCAAGTGATTGAGAATATGGCTGTAGTGGTAGTCCTTCATTTGTTGCTGCTACACTCCAACCTAAACTATTCCATGTATCATAATATACGCCAACAAATGGAGTTATCTTATTCACTTCTATTTGGTCTTTAAGAATGACATTAGCATCAAGGACATTACCATCTGTAACAGTAAGCTCTTTATTTCTTGACCAATCTACATAGTGAGAACGATTGATACTGTTCTGATATGCTTCTTGAGGAACATAGCTCCAATTCTTGAATATGAATTTATCTGGCCACTTCTTTCTACTTTCATTGGGCGGTATTAGGATGCACCAAGCAGATAAATCACTGACGCTCGCGAGGTCTGTGCCCGTATAAACATATTCTTCTTCAAAATCAGACAGATTCACATCTTCCATACATGAATCAATATATTTAGATGCTATCCATGTGTCTTCACTCTGAACAAACCTATTGAAATTCTTAGTCAGTATTCCAGTGGTAAGAGAATTAAGATTGTTGGCATCATTAACTTGGTCTTGTAGATATTGTTCAAACACTGTCTGTCCAAGAGAAGGACAGCATTTCAACCAATTCTTTTTATCTGAAAAATCATCATTTTCATCTAATTCATATATCAATGCAAACTGAGTGTCATCTGATTTCTTTCCTTTAAGAATGTCAATACATGTCTTTCTAAGCTCAAATAATGGATATCCATCTAAGAGTGCTCCTGCTGTAGAAATAACGCAAGCAAGTGGTTGAGTACGCATACCTTGTGATGAAATCAATACATTGTATAAATCCCAATTTCTTGCAGCATGTAATTCATCAAAAATAAACATACTAGCATTCCATCCATCATTTCCCATACTATCACTAGAAAGGACTTGTATAGTAGATTTCAATGAAGGTACTTTTACACTGTCTCTAAATCTCTTATATAATACACCATTAGGGTCAACACTCTCACTAAGATTCTTGCACATATCATAACAAATCTTTGCTTGCTTTGCGTTGTTAGCAACTAAGTCAACCTCAGCTCCTGGCTCATCATCTATTGTAACATTTATAAGTGATAAAGTAGCAGCTAAAAATGACTTCCCGTTTTTTCGACTAATGAAGCAAAGAACTTTTCTAGTTACTCTCTTGTTTGTTGATTTCCATTTCCATCCATATATTCCAGCATAGAAAAAACACTGCCAAGGAAGAGGAGTAAAAAATTTGCCAGCATGCTCTCCAGTCCAATGCTTTAGCTTGCTGACAAATCTGATAACTTTATCTACTTTTTCGTAGTCAAAATATCTGTCATCTTTATCAAACCATGACTTGAATCTTTTACATGCAAGATATACCGCTTCACATGAAACTATCTTATGTGTAAGAATATCTTCACAGTATTTGATATATGGTTTTGACAAATCATATTGAGTCATTAATAATTATCTAACTTATATTTTTTATGAAGAAAGAGAATTTATAAAATCCTGAACATTAGTAATATCTTTATTTTCTCTAATTCTTGATTTTGCAAGTCTGTTCAAACCAAAACTTGCAACAAGCTTACAGATTGTCAATGCTGTAGCATTCAATACAGAGACTGCAGGATTTTTCACTTTACCTCCTCTAGAATCTTTAATTAGAATTCCATTCTCATCTATTTCTGCTTTAGCTTTTAAATACAATTCCATTTGCTGTGCAAGCATCTGTAATTGTACCATCCAACCTTCTGGAATGATATCTATTTCCTCAACTAAAGTTGTGTATAATTTTGACATCCAATCTTGAACTTGTGGATTGTCTGAAAATTTTTCCATAATAATTTTTTTTTTCTATTTATTTTATCTCGTACAGAAACAGAAAAAACCTCTGTTTGTGTGAAGAAGCTTGGGTGTGGTATATCGATTCATGTGGCTATAAAAACCAGATAGCCGGCTATCTCAAGTGTAGTAGGCTACTCAACAGCCTCTTCCCAATTCTTTTTTGTTTCTTTATATATTGTTATCCATGTTCTGAAGAACTCAAGACAATCCTCAACATTCTTCAGCTCACAATCTTTCATGCATTCATTCATGTTGTTAGTATATTCATCATCTTCTTTAGACCAATTGTAATTCATAGACCTAAAGATTTGAATCATTCTTCTTAACTCTTTATCATCATCGTTATACTTTAGGTATTGCTTTGACATATATCTTATATCCAATATATATGATTGAAGTACATCCTATTAAAGATAAGAACCAAAGAATTCGTTCATACCATGGATGTACTTTCACTTCTTTCTCTACCTCAACATATACAGGTTTATCTTTGTATACTTCTTTCTCTATTACTCTATCTTGATATACAATCTCTTTCTTTAATTGTGTTGGTTTGTTCTTTATTTCTCCTTTAAGTGTTCTGGTAGTAGTATCTGCATATGCTATTGCTTTAGCTACAGATGTCTCAAGTACTAATGTATCTAACTCATTAACTATATCTACATATCTTTCTACTGGTACATCTACCTTAACACTATCTACTCGTACAATAACACTATCCCTATAGTTATATATAGTCTCTATAGGAACAGTAGTTGGTTTAACTGTACCACAACTAATACAGAGTAATATAGATAGTAATATTGTTATTAATTTATTCACTTACTCTAAACCACTTATTTTTATACTTATATAATGGACAATGTACTATATTGCATGCTTTCACTTCTTTTCTGTCATAACAACAGCAATCATAACATTTTGCCATAATTGCTTCTTTAGGTGTCAATTCAATCTGTGTGAAGTCTTTCCTATCAGTGTATTGTCTTAAATTAAAATTCTTATTTTTACTCATTTTTTAATGCTTTTTTAAAGGTTAATTATTCGGATATATAAACTATCATCTCTTATTTTATTAATCTGAAAATGCTATAAAATCATATTGTTTTTTGAGTGAAAAACAAAGATTTCAAAGCTCTTCTCCATATAACTTGTTATTCTTTACACATAAACAAGGTTTTCCACTTAATTCTGCTATTTCCTTTGCTTGATTCTCTTCACTCTCAATGAATAGCTGTGCATCATCATTCTTATAGATTTCTGCTTTGAACTGAGCTGAAGAAGGTGCTACTTGATTTCTTTCAATGTAATTATGAGCATTCACCATTGCAATGAAATTGAAATGAATTCCATTCTTGTTCAACCAATCTTTAGTCTGTTCATAGTACTTCACACATCTGTAAGTGACTATCTTATTGAGTCTTACTTTTGGAGTGAATAGAGGAGTTGCATTCTTAATGAACTCAAGATATTCTTCTTCATTTGAGTCTTGAGTAGGATTGACACAGAAAACACCATCTAAATCCCACATTATCTTAGCCATTACATGAGGATAATGATTGAAAAGATTCCATTCATAAAGACAAATGTTTCCCCATCCTTTGTCTTCATGTCTCATGTCTTCTAAATACAAGTCTATCTCTTTCTCTCCTTTATCACCTTCAAGATAAACTACACAATAGATGAATTTATATCCTTCTACATTCTTAAGTTTCTCTTTAGTCTCTCTCATTGACTTTCCACTGAAAGTAGTATCATCAATCACTAGAACTTTCTTGATTGGCTTTGACTCAAACAATTTCATTCTATCTCCACCACTAAAAACTAATGTATTCACATCTCCAAGTGGAACATTCAAATACTCACTTACTATTGATGCTGCAATCATGCCACTTCTTGGCACTCCTAAAACTGCATCTATATCATGTGGCAGTTTATGTATATTGTTTCTGATTGTAGAACATAAATCTTGTAAACGAATGTATCTCATAATCTTAATCTAACCATATTTGTTGTTTCAACCATGATATGAATTGATGCCAATATTCTATCAATGTCTTTCTGTCATCAACTTCATATATATTGTTTCTTCTTTTAAACTCATCAAATAGTTTGTTTAAATCAATTGTCATCCAACGTATTTCCAATGTTTATTTCCTTCTTCATCCCACCAAGTAATTCTTTTTCTTCCTTTTAAAGCAGCACTCATATTATCATGATAAGCTTGTGTTTTCATAACTTTTAATAAAGAAGATGTTCTTTTTGGTTGTGATTTTTGAATAGAGTGAACCATTTTATCTCTTTTTTCTTCCCATTGTTTTTTAGCTCTTTCACTATTACAACCATTTTTTAATTGACCTTCAGACATATGCTTTAATGTAAGTGGGTTATTTGTATTTCCTTTATAATCAACCCACCTTAAATTATCTACTCTATTATTATGAATATTTGTATCTATATGGTCTATACAAGGTAAATTATCTGGATTTGAAATGAATAACTCTGCAACCCATCTATGTACTCTTTTACCATGAAAGCAATAATATCCTTCTATTTCAATTTTTTTCTTTGGTTTAAATTCTACTATTTTATCATTAATTCTACATCTTCCTAAATTAGAAACATAATAATCTCTTTTTTCTTTTTTATGATGATGCATTCCTAAATCAACAATTTTACTATCAATTAATTTCCAAATTTCTTTATCTATCATAATCATTATCTTTCCATTCTTTTTCGGTTAAACTATCACAACATGTAAGTCCATATTGTCTTGCTTTATTATGAATTTTGTGGTGACAGGTCTCACACAAACTTTCTAAATTGTTCCAATCTAAAAACAACTTCCATTGTTCTTCTTCTGTTTCTCCACTAGACCAAAATCTTCGGTGATGTACATCAGTTGCTGGAGTTACTTTATTGAATTGTAAACAGCATTCACAAAGTGGCGAAGTTGATATATATGTGTTTCTCAAATTACGCCATGCTTGTGATGAATAATGGTCCTGATTAAGCATTTCTTTTTCTCTCTTATACTTCACTTTCTTAGGTTTTATCTCTCGTTTCTTAATCGTTGGCATCTAAACACTCTTCCATTCTTTTTTTATGATAAGCTCTCATATAAGCATTGTACTCATCTTTATGCTCTGCTCTATACTTAGCATAGTATTCTTTACCTTTTTCTGAGTTTCTGTACTTTTCTTGAGCTATCCTGTTCTTTTCTCTTTTGTACTCTGCGTAGTTCATATTTATATTGTTTTATGATTATATTATTAAAATAGGAACAGTTTGATTATTATTTATACAATAAGAGCATGTAGCGGATTCTACATGCTCACATCGATTGAAATGAAAAAATATAAATATTATAAATATGATAAGATAAAAGGATTCTGCTTTCTCTAATAATAATATAGAAAAATCACTCTTTTGAATTCAAAAGTTGGAAAGTCTGGAAACAAAAAGCTCATTCTATGCACTCCAGAGCTCATTTTCTCACTTTCCAACTTTTTTCTCACATAATATATAGCAATATATATATATATTTTATTTTTTTATGAATGTTTAAATATTTTCTGGAAAGTTGGAAAAAGCCTTATAACGAATTCAATATTAATAAATTAGACTTTCCAACTTTATTGGAAAGTAGTTGGAAAGTCTGGAAAGTAATTTATATCAAATCTGTATCATATTCTTTTCTAATTAAGCACATACAGCTACCAGAGCATTTTGTTAATTTTTTCTTGAATACCCATTCATCACTTAATGCTGCAGCAATCCAATTGTTCTTCCTACTTTGACGATAGAATACTTGAAGTACTACATTCAAATAACTAATAGGAATATACTTAATATATCCATTAGCATAAGAATCTGAAGCAGACACTTGTTTCTTGAAATCCTCTAGATTGTCAAACTCTCCATTAGAGTCAACTCTATATTTTCTATTGAGAATCTCTCTAATAAGGTCAACACAATCATCATTATAATAAGTTTTGCATTGTCTCTGTAAATCTTTCATTTCTTGTATTTGAATATCTGAGAAATTACTAGTAGATATATTGTAATTTTTATTATGCTCATATATCCAAAGAGCATCAGCCCATATAGCATCAATCTCTTCATCAGTGAAATTATCAAAGATATATTTCCTATCTTCAAGAGTTGAAATTATAGGCCAGAATCGTCTTTCTATCTCACCAGAATAGTCCTTAAGAACATCAGGATTGTTTGTACTTCCAAAGAATATACAGTGTCTAGCATATTCTTCAGCATCAGTTCTATAAGCAAGTCTTACAGTGTCACTCATAGTAGTAAGAAACTCTTTCACTACATTTGCTGGTTTTGATACAAGACTTTTCATCTCATCAAAATTGACAATCCAACACATATTCATTACTTCAACAATTTTTGAAGTATTTTCTAAGTCACCTACATATTGGAATGAGAATCCTTTTGAAAGCCTGTCAATGAAAGTACTTTTTCCTGTTCCTGTCTTACCGAAGACATATATCATTCCTTCAATAGGACAACCTGGTTCATAAATCCTTTTGATGCCACTGACAAACCATTTTTCTGTCATAGCTTCAACAATCTTATGAGGAGTCTCTTCAGCTTTGAACCATTTCACAAACACATCTTTGCATTTAATATCAGGTCTTCTCTTGTCTCTTATAGAATCTAGATAGTCAATCACTGGATTGTATCTCTTGTCATAAGAGTATTGGTTAATGAAGTCGTCAATCACATCTTTGTTTCTAAAGCCTCCAACATTTTCAAATGTATTTCTAAGAATACTTCTTGTAGCTGTTGTAAGTGGCTTTCCATCCCACTCAATTCTTCGTGTGAAGGCATTCAACATCAGTGAGTGCTGTCGCATCTCTCCACTATTCTCGAATAAGAGAACACAATTCTTGTACGTTGGTCTTACTTGACCATTTTTTGATACTTCTAAAGCATCTTGCCAATTTGTCTTCAAAGTTTCTTTTGCTCTTTTGTTCACAAAATTAACTGCATCTTTAGTTTCATTTTTACTCATTTTAATTTGTTAAATATTTTTATTTGATATTTGGCTTGATAGTGATATCAAGACCCCAATTCTCTCTCAATTCTTTAATCATTTCATGACTAGGTTCAAGAGTGAAATTTCCTCTCTTGAATATCTTCTTCTCTAATTCATTGCCAATCATCTCTTCATAAGTATGTTGCTTGTAAGGCTTTATATACTTATAAATTATGCTGCATATTCCTTTTACAATCTCTTTGTCATTATTGAATACACCCATAAGAGTAGTGACTAAGCTTAATCTCCAATTATAGTTGTATATCTCTCCACTTACTTTTGGATGATTCTCATTGAAGTCCCAGTCCTTGTCCATAGAATAGATATGACTCCATTCTCCATCTTTCTTTAGAAGTCCCATCTTCTGAAGCTCTGTTCTCTTGTATGGCTTGATAATCTTGTTCACATAATAGTCAAAGAGCTCTTCATACCAAGAACAGTTGACATGTTTGAACAACTTATCAAGTTCATCTTCAGAAGAGACTCCTTTTATTTTAGATTCATCATAAGAATAGCCTTGAAACACTCCACCTTCATTATATGGTATGGCAAATCCTCTAGTCACACTGCAACATGACCAGTCAATATGCTTTATCACTTCATCTCTGTACTCTTCATTCACATACTTTAGAAGAGCATTCAAGAAATGAACATAATAGAATCCCCACTCTACTTTTGTCTTGAGACAAAGTTTAGTGAAGATTCTTACATGACATCCACTAAGGGTGTGCTCTGGTTTAGAATGACTCCAAGAGTATTCAAACCACCTATATACTGGATTTTTCTTAGATACTTCAAGAAAAGCTCTCTTTATGTCTTCAATTACATAGTCTTCTAAGTCATCAAAGTCATACTGCATGTCTCCACTTGCTCTAGAGTACATACTTTCTTCATCTGAGTCGTTCTCTAGATTTGGCTTCATCAAATTAGAGTCATGAACAAAGTATTCATACAGAGCTTTCTCTTTACCTACACCTTTCCATTCAGGTGTTGATATAAGCTTTTGAATCCACTCTACAGAAACATATTGGTTCTTTATACAATCTCCATATCTTTCACTTTCACCACTCAGTTCATCTTTCTTTTTGACTATATCATTGTATTTATTTGCTTTAGGAAACAGAATGTCAGTCACTTTATCAGCTGGCATGTGGTCACCAATTCCATATTTCTTACTAATTAGATTGCATCTTATATTTTCCATTCTCTTTAAGTAGTTCCCAATTTGGATATATTTTTTCTCTTGAAAGGTTTTCTTTCTTTGTTATAGCTCTAAGATGAGTGTTAGAGTTATGATAATTATACCATGCTCTATTCCAGTCTCTGCTCTTGAAATATTCTTTATTATCATCTATTATGTTATATAGTTCATAGATGACATCTACAAGTCTTTTATATTTACTTTCAAGATTTAACTTAATCATCATTAGCCAATCAAAAGCCAATTCACTGAATTCTTTGTCATAATGGTCAATATGACAGTCATACTTTGAATTGATTATTTCATCACTGATTTCACTTTTCATTGGAAATTCTAATGACTCTCTATATTTATTTGTAGAGTATTTAGCTATGTTTCTAAGAACTTGAAGAACAGAGCTTTTCATATGTTCCCAAGTAGCATTCTTTTCTTTCTGCCACTCTTCTATTGCACTACCACACCCTAAGTGGTCGCATTTTCCATATACATCATAAAACATGATGCTGTTTTTCTTATAATCATTCTTTCCAACAAAGAATGTCTTTATTTCAGAACTAGAATATTTTCCTCTATTATCATATTTTTTGTATGTCAATAGCTTGCATAGAAATGGATAATACTCTTTTGGAATAGAAGTATATCCATTTTCTTTGTTGAATGTATTCAATATATATTTTTCTACTTCTTTCAACTGACTTGCTCTAGTAGAATAGCTGAAAGTATCTTCAATTGGAGCATGTATTACATCTATCATATGTCAAAAAAACTAAATAAAGTTGGTTCACTATTTTCTTCTTTAAATTTTTCAAAATCTATCTCTTCATATTTTCCATCACTAATATCAGTGAGTTTTACATAATAGTTATTGAGAGAAGTTTGAATTATATCTATCAGATAATCTGTTCCTTTGATATTCTCTTCATAGAATCCATTATAAACTATATGCTCATTTTTTGTTAGAGCTGACATTGGCTTACATGCATCTATAGGCACTTTAATGTATCTTTTACTCATAGTATGTCTTCAATTGTATTTTGTAAAATCTGTATTACATGTTTTCTTCGCGTAAGCTCCTCATACATCCAAGTAGCTAACTGACAAAATAATTCTGGCTCACTCGCTACCCACTCTGGTGTCATTTCTTTAATAATCCAGTCTAAATTATATTTTTCCATAATTCAATCCTTTTTATTTTTATATTATCAATATAGTCATTCACTATATCTCTTTTCATATTAATAATAACAAAAAAAAGAGCTCTTTCTCAAGAGCTCTCCAAAGTCTAATTTCTATTACAATAACTTATTACTGTCGCAGTCATTTTAACCGGGACATATTATAATATAGGTTTTTTCTTCTAGAAAAAACCAACTCCAACATAAGTTGGTATAGGATTTTTAATCCAGCACCAACATAAGTTGGTATAGGAACATTATCCTTAGAATGGCAAGTTGTTGAAGTCAGAGTCAAACCATCTTACGAATACTTGCAGCCTTGGTATGACTTTGTAGTACACGTCTTCTGCAGATTCTTTGTAAGGGCTGTCTTTGACTAAGTTTCTTGCACAGTCATTCACTAGCTCTTTAGTAAAGTCTTCGAGCACATTCTTTAGTGTGAACTTCTTCTTCTTGCTCATGCTGCTTCCTCCTCAACAATTTGGTCCAACATAGTCTTGATGACATTTGCAATAGCACAGAATGCTAGTCTAGTGCTGAGTCCTGTGTCAGCATCACCAGCAATGTCAAACATAGCAGGAACAATACTCTCTTTCATCTGATTGATGAACTCATCTTTCGTAATTTTGTCTTTCTGTTTCATAATCTTTAATCATTTTAATAGTTAAACAATAATTATTAGGCATTCTAAACAAATAACCCTCTGCTTTAACATAGACGTTTGTAGATAAAAATTCAGAAAAATCTGCTATTTTTGTAGAAAAAAAGTAATGAGCTTCAAAATAAGCAAAGACATTGGTAAGGTAGGCGAGTTCTATCCTATTGATAATGAAAAGAAAGAAGATATTTTTGATGAGGATATAGAACTTGAGAAAGATGGATTTTATGTCTTTAATGATTCTTTGATTCTTGTAAAAGACAATAATGTATATGTTTATAAAAGTAAAATCTAAATACTATGGGTAAATATTCTATTAGGTCAATTAAAATTCTCCTAATAACTTATCTATCCTAAACCAATTTTTATTATATTTGCTTGTAAATAAGTATATTATGAGCAAAGCAATTGGTTTAATCAGAGTATCTACACAAGTACAAGAACTTGAGTCTCAATCAATTAAAGTAAAAGAAGCTATTCTTAGAGATGGCTATGATGAATCTGACATCATTCTGATTGAAGACAAAGAAAGTGGAAGCAAATTAAGTGAAGAGGAGCGTTCAGGTCTCAATAAGCTAAAGCACATTATTGAATCTGAACAAGTCTCTTCAGTCTATTGCTATGAGCTTTCTAGAATAAGTAGAAAAGCTTCAGTACTATACAGCATCAGAGACTATCTGACTCAAAGAAAGATTAATCTTATCTGTTTGAATCCTTATTTCAGGATGTTGAAAGAAGATGACTCTTTTGATGAGAATTCAAATCTTTTCTTTGGAATCTTCTCAAGCATGAGCGAGAATGAGACTTTCTTAAGGACAAGGAGAATGATGAGAGGAAAAGAGAGAAAGAAGAATGAAGGGAAGTTGAGTGTAGGAAAGCCAATCTTTGGATATGCTGTAGATTCAGAACACTATGTCATTCCACATCCAAAACAAGCTCCAATTGTAAGAGAGATATTTGAGAGATATTCTCAGTTAGAATCATCTGGAAGTATTGGAAGAGACTTGTACAGAAGAAATGCTCTAGCTACAAAAAGTACTAAAGAAGTCACTGTCCAGACTTATATATCAGTAATTCTTAGAGAGAAAAGATATGCTAATCTTGTGGAGAGCATTTATCCTCCACTTATAAGCAAAGAACTATTTCTGAAGTGTCAAGACATATTAAGCAGAAAGCCAGAACATTTCACAAGAAAAAGCAAAGTGAAAGTCTGCTGTCCTCTTCAAGGTTATCTTTTCACACCTGATGGATATGTGCTTACTCCAAGCATCACTAATAACAGATACTTGAAGACAGTAGGCAGCAGTAAGTATCGCTTGTCACTTAATATGACAAATAGTCATACATTAGCATATTATGTAATGAATATTTATTCACAGAATCATATCCAAATCATTGATGTTGAGAAAGAAAGAATAAAGATTCAGAATGATATAGTGAACTTTCGTTCACAGTACAGTGGAATAGATTCTAGAATATCTCTTCTTCAAAAAGAGAATGATATGATTAATTCAAGAATCATCAAAGGAAGACTCTCAGAGTCTAAAGGAGATGCTCTTATAGATGAGAATATAAGAATCATTCATTCTCTTGAAGATGACAGACAAGAGCTGAGCTACAATATACTGAATCTTGAAAACAGATTGATTTATTTAGCAAATCCACTTTTGAGTGAAAATTCTCAAATTAAGAAAATAGACACTTTAGAGTCTTTGAAAGAGTTCTGTATCAAATACTTGAAAAAGATAATTGTTCAAAGATTGAGATATTCTACTTATGAGCTGCATTTTTACTTTTTAGATGGATTTGAATGTATCTATTCTTTCTATAGCCTTTCTCATTATGTCAAGTTCTACAATCAAGATGGAGTTGAGATAGAGATAAAATAAAGAGACAGGACTGTCACAGCCATGCCTCTTAGAAAAGAATTTCATTAACATCTGTCGTACAACTGAATATAGAACTTTTTTCTAAGAATTCAGAAAAATCTTCATTAATTTTCAAAAAAAGAGTGAGTGGTATCATCACGACAGCACTCACTCAAAATATCTAATTAATCTAAATGACATTCTCATTATAGAACTTTCTAGAAATAAATTCGAAAAAATCTTCAAAAATCTTCAAATTTTTTGGTTTGGCAGTACCAAAGGCTGGTTCTGGGACAGTTAAAAGAAAGAGATGAGTAGTAACTCATCTCTTGCCTTAATAGTTGATTCTGGACAGCTTTTTAAGACCAACTTGAAACAATAGTGAAGTCTTCATTCTCAACAAGCATTCTTCCTGTCCAACCATTATATATCTTAATGATTGGAGTTTGGTTTACTGTAGAATCACCTTCATATCTGAAATAGATATTGTTGTCTCCACTAGAGATAGGCATAAGAATAAGTTTATGACCAGAATCTGAGAAATCAATTAAATTGTCATTAGAATTGATATTGACTTCATAATATTTGTTATCATATTTGTCAGAGTTAGGGTCAAGGGTTGGATTAAAATCTGTCATAAGGACAAGTCGATAAAGTACACCATCAGCATTAGAATCAAGAGTAGCAGCTTCTTGACTATTGAATTTAACATTAGTTAAAGCTAAAGGTGTATTTTTCATATTGCAGCACCAGATTACAAAGTCATCTAAAGGTTCACTACCCATAATTCCATTATCAGCTAGCCATGTATTTACCTCAAGATAATTCAATTCTTCAGCTGCTGGTCCATCAGGACAAGTATAATATGGAGCAGCTTCAATTCTGAATGGAAAATAGCTTCCATTAGAGATGTCCAATGGAAGACCAATGAATTCTACTTGTGATGAGCTATCTGTATTAGTGAAAAGAACAGCTGTTTCAGTTAATGATTGAGCACCTTCTATATTGACATTGAATCCAATTGCACATGTATCATTTATAAAGAATCCATTCTCAGTAATTTCTTCAACATTTGAATTGTTCTCCATAGCATTGATATAATTCAAACCTTGACATTCAATAAGATAGTCATATCCATCTTCTGAAGGGTCTTCACTTTCAGTAGCAGTCCAAGACTTTACAGTTATAGTTATATTTCCATATAAGTCTTCTTGATAATCTTCATTATTAACCCATAATTCTAGTAAAGCATCTATTGATTCAACTCCTCCTTCTCCAGTAAGAATAACATGAGCTGGATAAGTGATAGAATCATCATCAGGGTCATAAAGGATAGTATTAAATTCTATTGTATCTATATCGTGACCATCTTCAGTTACAGGGTCACCTTCATAATAGAACTCTAAATCAGATTCTATCATAAGATTTCCATTTGTCCCTTCAACTACATCTGTACCAGCTGAAATTATAGGTCCATCTACATATTCTGCATAAAATGGATTCATATTATCTCCGCTTCCACCGCCTTCAGATATAGCATTTTGAATGAGTGTGTGATATTCTAAGAAGTTGTCGCTATTAGTACCAATAGCTGATTTTATCAACAGCTTTTCGTTATAGATATTTTGAAGGTTACTTACAAGTTGACTTGTTTGTGTACTCATAATAATTATTCATTAGATATATTTGTATTTTCCTCTTCTGGTTCACCTTCTAGAGTGTATTCGCTAAGAGTGAGAGCTTCATCATTGTCAGATGTCTTCTCTTGAGCTGTCTCAACTGCAGAAGTACCCATAGTGACAGCAGCAGTAGAACCTGGTTGGTTGTAGTTGTTAGTTGAGGTGATAAGTACATTGCTGAGTTTTGTCTCACCACTAGAGTCAGCATCAACTGAGTCAATGATGATTAAGTATTTGCTAGGATAGTTGGGCAAATAATCCTTGAAATAAGCATCACACTCAGCTTGTGACTTGAAATGTATACTTGTTTTTGACATATATTTATTTTATCGCGATATATTTATATAGTTTAAGTTATATTTCTATGTAGCACTCCATAATAGTACATTGTTCTGTCCATATACTGCAGTGATATTTGTTCCACCTTTGATTTTGATTTCACTTACATCATTGAAATCAAGAGTTTGAACTTGTGGATTCATATTCTTGATAGTCCAACCAGATGGAATTCCAGAATTTCCAGATGGCCAAGTTGTATCTTTGTCTTTGATGAAAGTGCCAGTAGCAGATGCATCAAGCAACCAATCTGCCCAAGCATTATTGTTGAATGACTTTGCTTTACAAGTTATTCTTGTCAAGTTAGTACATCCTCTAAATAAATGTTGATATGCATTTGCAGGAATTGTCTCATCAAATGTTTCAATTGTTGCTGTAGTAAGATTAGTACAACCCCTGAACATACCAATAAGTCTTGCCCCGTTTGTGAAATGTAATTTTGGCATAGTAACTGTTGTGATTGCTGTTCCAAAATACATCTCTTGGAATGAGTTTGTAGTTGTGTCAACCGTATCAAAATCAAGCGGGCATGTTTTAGCAAGATTAGTACAGCCTCTGAACATATACAAATAACAGCTTGGAGCAAGTGTAGTAGCTTTCAATGTAGGTGGTTCAATCAACTTTTCAGATGCATAGAACATTCTTACAAAACAATAATTGTTTAATGTCATCCAAGGCAAATCAAGTTCACTTGCATCAACTACATATGACCTATACAAGAAATACCTGAAACAATATGTTGGAATTGTCTCACTGAATCCAATCAATGACGCCATGTTTCCACTGATTTTTGTTTCAGCTGTACCCAAAATTCTGTTGTACCAACCACTATCTGCTTCATTACTCAATCTTGTTGTCTCTGCTCTGTATACTCTGATTATAGTACCTACAGGAAGATTGTTTGAACCGTTCAATTGAATATACTGTGCTGTTCCAGAAGTAGTAATTGAACCAGTATAGTTATCTCTTGAAGTATTTGGAACACTGTTTACCCAATAATAGAATGTTGCTGGCACTTCAGTTCCATCACCATTAGCAATAGCAAAATATACCGTTCCAGCAGTCAGTACTTGTATAGTGAAATAACTGTTTGTGTTCATTAGCTTTCCTTAATCATGTATATTTGATAACTTGTGTAGTTGTCCAATGCTGCATATTCTGCAGAAGTGCCTGTCCAGATGAAGTTGTGGATATTGTCAGCATAGAGATTTGCAGTATAAGTTGTGTCAGTGTAGAGATTATATGTATAAATTCTTTGCCATTTAAAATTAGTGTTTCCTAAATAATAAGTGTTGTTTGTCTTAGGAAGAAAATGTTCACTATTTGTATAATGTGCTTGTAGTACACCAAGATATGGGAGATAATTGCTTAAGTCAGTTGTTGTTGCATATGATTGTGCACTTAATTCATCTTTAGTCACATAGCTGCTAAGGTCAATATCTACATCAATTCCACTAAGAGCATCTCCTACATAAGAGAATAAGTATGTGAAATCAGGATAGTAAGTAGCTACATAAGTATATGTAGGATAGTCAACTAGACTTCCACCACCAGCAGCAATCGCATTTCTAATCATATTTGGATAATAAGAGAACACTTCTCCAGGAGTCTGTCCAGACTCAATTATAATCTCTTTGAATTCATTCTTTGTATTGATTAGTTCATTCAAGTTGTTTACATAGTTACTCATTTTCTGGGTCTTCTTCTAACTTATATTTGTGTCCATTGACAGTGATTGTTGTATCTCCATGAGAAAGAGATATAGACTTGTCCTTGTCAATGGCTTTTATTACTGTGCCTAAGCTGGCAAAAGCAAATATCTCTCCTACTCCTGCCATTACACTAGGATGAATCTCACCTGTAGGCGGAAGAAAGAAAGATATTATGATTAGAGTAATAGATATCAAAGCAAACACTTTGAACCATAGATTGTCGACAATAATTTGTCTGAATAATTCTTTCATTTAATTGTTAAACATGCATGTATTTTAGTAAAGCTTTCTCTCATACTACTCTATTATAATATAGGAATTCAGTATAGTTTGATTTATCAACTATAGCTTTAAGGAATATAATAAGCTGTGTGAACATAAGGAAGTTCCTTATTATTAGGTTCATATAATATATTATAGTGTACTCCTTTCATTGATATCATAGTATCTTCAGTTATAGTGATTGGTCCTGTGTATTCTTTTACTTTTTTACCACACCATGAAGAAGCATCATCACAATAAAAGCCACTAACATTTAATACTGTCTGACCACTAGTTAGTGTTGGATTGAATGTTATTACATTATTACTAAATGAATATCCATCATCAAAGTTTCCTGTAGTTGCACTATAAAGTATTTCATATGATTGTACTTGCCATTCTTCAGGAATAAAATCTGATATTTCTGCAGGAGCAGATGAATTCTTTACAAATGTTCCAGTTTCTGGCACACCATTAAGCCATCCTTCAAAAGCACTATCAAAACTTGTCAGATTATTTATAGTAGTTAAAGCTAAGCACTTCACATAATTTAAAGAAGTACAGTTTTTAAACATATTCTTATAGCAAGAATTTCCAACTTGAGCTGCTGGAAGTTCAGGAGCTCTGCTTAATGAAGTACATCCCATAAACATTTCTTCATAACAATTACTTTGTAAGTCAAGACCAGGCAATTGTGGAGCTAAAGTCAAATAAGAACAATTCTTAAACATTCCTTTACAATATAATCCTCTGTAAGCAAAACCAGGTTGCCACCATTTTGGCATTACTAAGTTTTGTGCATTTGTGACTTTCTGTCCATAGAACATATTGATAAAAGTCATATCACTAGATGCTACATTAGTATTAATAAAATCACTTCCTCTTTTATCAAGTGAAAGAACATTTCCATAAACTATGAAAGAAGCTTTTGGAGTAGTATCATCTAAAGAAGAAATACTAGAAGGTATTTCTTTAGTTACAATAAATCTTCTTGGCTTAGCTGTATTACTATTATCATAATTACTGCAGAAAATTACAATATCACCATAATTCACCTGTAATGACTTAGGATAACTTCCTGTACTAGATTCAAAGCCTCTTAAACCATGCCATGTATCTTCATAATTCACTTTATAATAAATAGTATTTGTCTCAGATGTTTGAATATATGCTCCATCAGGTTCTGTTATTTCAATAGTTAAGTATTGTGATTCATAAGAAACTGGGTCTGGACCTGGATCTGGGCCTGGAGGAGTAGAAGAATAATTGCAGAATAATTTGTTTACAGAGCTTTGATACCCATCTTTTACAGCAACAGCTTCATATAAGAAGCTTTCAGTAATTGAAAATGGCTCAGTATAATCAAGCCAATCATTGCTGTCTGCTCTCTTGTATTTGATTGTACTTCCTGCTGTTATTGCACTTATAGATACAATATTTGAGTTACAACTAATAATAGGAGCAGCTACATAAGGGTCAGTAGAAGTCCCACCACTTCCACTTCCAGGAGCTACAGCAGAATATTTGCAATTTACTGGAACTGACCAAGCAAATATATTAGAATCACTGTTAAGAACTGCTTTTGCTTGCCATGTGCTATCTTTAGAAATAGAAACAGGACCAGAATACAGATATAATTCATTTAAATTGTAATTATTTGCAGTATCAAACTCTCCACTTGTTTTCATAAGATATAATGAAACTCCGCTTTGAGTAGTAAATGCAATTATTTTATTTGAATTACATATTACATTAGGAGTATAAACACTTGGAGAAGTAGGAGTTACTCCTCCACTAGAAGTAGATACAACACATGTAAGAGCATCTGATTCAAGACTTTCTACTCCATTAAGAGAAGATATTGTTTTATATGTGCCTGATTCAACTAAATTGATTGGTCCAACATATTGAATCCAACCTATATCGCTTCCTTCTTTTTTATAGTATATAGTAGCACCTTGAGTAGCACAAGTGATACTAAGTATATTGTTTTGACTTGAGAATGTCATTTGTGGCGTAGCAGGTCTTGTTGTAGTTTCTTCTGTTGGAGTGAATGTCTCGATTGTAGTAGTAGATTTTTGTTCTCCTAAAGTATTGTATGCACTTATAGTTGTTTCAACAGATATTGGAATAGAGCCATCACTAGGATTATATTCTCTCCACATAGTTAAATCTGTCCAATTACTAAGTCTATACATTGTTACTACACCAGATTCATAAGAGTAATTAGTGATAATTGATATTCTATTGTTAGCAAAAGTGAATGTTGGGGCATAAAAATCAGTATATTCACAAAATCTAGAATTAATCTCGCTATTCTTGGTTCCTAATGTAGCATAAGCATATATAGTAGTGTCTTCATCAATTGTAATATATTCACCATAATTATAATCTATCCAATTTCCATCAAGAGAATTCAACTTATATCTTATTCTTACATTATTGTTTTGTAATTCATGACTTAATGAAATACGATTGTTGATATAATTAATAGTAGGAGGAGCAATAATAAGATTAGATACATAAGTACTTCCACCGATATAACCATCATTATATCCTGCTACAAATTGACTACTACCAAGATTTGTTACTTGTGGAGGATATAG
>ODAJ014755497.1_pt1 | contig 18667 bp, 11 predicted proteins | sample 1539241 | NCBI WGS metagenome assembly ODAJ01 (sample SAMN02144231, study PRJEB22623) | gut metagenome | biome: sheep rumen | host: Ovis aries | place: New Zealand | reverse complement strand
TTGTTTTTTAGCACTTAAAGGTACTAATTTTTGTCGAAATGACAAAGAAAAACGCTTCTTTTTTTGTGCCTCTATGAATTTTTCAGGTTAGGCAATACGCTCGACAGCAATTCGGGCGATGTGAATAACATGTGGATAGAGCAGTGGACCTCGCGCACCCCTTCAGACTACGAGAAAGCATGGGGACAACCCGTCACCAAGCCCGAACTGTTCGCCTTGTTCAAGGAGGCTGGCTTTAATGCCATCCGTGTACCCGTAACCTGGTATCCTCACATGGAGGCCACATTCAGCACCTTCCCATGGGATCCTGTAGCCGATCCTATCGGCACGCAGATACAGGCGGAATGGATGAAGCGTGTCCACGAAGTCGTTGATTACGTCATCAGCCAGGATATGTACTGTATCCTCAATATTCATCATGACACAGGTGCCAGTAACACTCACTGGCTTGTTGCAGACGAGGAGGTCTATGCCGCACAGAAAGAGCGCTTCGAAGCCGTCTGGACACAGATAGCCGAGGAATTCAAGGACTATGACGAGCACCTGCTCTTCGAGGGTTACAACGAGATGCTCGACTCCTACAACTCATGGTGCTTTGCCTCTTTTGGTACTTCTAAGAACTATGATGCCAGTGTGGCTACTTCGGCCTACAATGCCATCAACAGTTATGCCCAGAGTTTCGTTGATGCCGTACGTGCCACGGGCGGTAACAATGCCAAGCGCAATCTGGTGGTCTGTACCTATGGTGCTTGCGCTGGCGAAGGCTCATGGAGTGCTTATCTGCAGGATCCGCTGAAAGAGATGAAACTGCCTGAAGACAATGTGTCTGACCATATCATCTTCGAAGTACATAGTTACCCCAGTCTTGGAGGTGGTCTCAGCAGTACCAAAACCAGCGTAACCAATATGCTGGATGCCATCGAGACCCATCTGCTCTCCAAGGGAGCACCCGTCATCTTTGGCGAATGGGGCACAGGTGACGGTTCGGACTATGAAAACCGTCACGATGACATGGTGGCCTTTGTCCAATATTTCGTGGAACAGACCAAGGCCAAGGGTATCGGCACCTTCTACTGGATGGGACTCTCCGACGGTGAGCATCGCAGTGTGCCAGAGTTCAATCAGCAAGATCTGGTGGACGCCATCGTCAAGGGATATTATGGCGAAAGTCCTTCTGCCATCAAAAGCATCGCGACTACTCCTGTCAGACAGGATGCAATATACACACTCTGCGGCCAGCGTGTCGATGTCCCCGTAAAAGGTATCTACATTCAGAATGGCAAAAAGATTATAATCAAGTAAGGTTGTGCATCTTTGGTACAAATGAAGAGTTTCATGTAACAGATGAATATGCTGGAATGCGGTAATCTTGCTATCTTTGCACCAGCAAAACAACCCCAAAAGTAAAGTCAAAAAAAGAAAACAGAATGAAGACAATCGCAAAGAAACTGACAATGATGACCATGACGGTTATCGCATTGACCGCTTGTAATAGCAATGACCTATTTGACGAGCAGACGTTAGAGAACAACACCAAGTCTGAGTATGCCGCAAATTTTGTGAAGAAGTATCCTAATGTAGATATGAGCAATGGCTGGGACTTCAGCACGAAGACGCCTTACTATGGATTCAGCAGCAATTCGGCCACCACGAGGACTACAGCAATGACCCGCGCCGGGGAATCTAATGGTGGGTTCACACAGACCGGCTGGTATGAGGTGGACAACAGCACCGTGACCTGGATGCAGCAGAAACTGGTGGAGAGCAAAGACAACCGCTCGCTGGGCAATCCTTTCTATATGAGCGTGCCTGCCGAAGAGTTCACCATCGTACCCATCTTCCAGGGACAGGCCGGTGCCAAGTGGGACCTGCACGTGGTCGTTGGCGGTATTGATTATAAGGTATGGGAGAAGTCGCAAGACATCCAGATTCAGGACAAATGTAATAAAGGTTGGCACGACGTGCAGGGACATCCCACCTATAACTGGGGCCAAGAGTTGTTCTGGGAGTCATTGGCCAACACCATCGGTGACGACAAGATGTCGCCCAGCGAAGACAATTGGTCTGGCGAGCCTAACATAGTGAACGCCATCAGGGCCAAGGGGTATAAGTTCAGCGGACTGCCCGTAGGTGAGGACATGTACTTCTATCTGGAGATTACGCAGGACGGCAACGAATACAACGATCAGGGTGCAATGGTCAACCACGTGAACGACGTGGGCACAAAGCAATCGTCAGTCAAGGGCATGATGCTGGCACTGGAGTGTACCGCACCTGCAAACCTCTCAGGCTATGAGACCATGATTATCGGTTGCGAGGACTCTGACATAGACAGCTATACCAGTCAGGTTATCGACGGAAATGGAAACATGCAAACCAAGAAATGTGGTTCCGACTGGGACATGAATGACGTGGTGTTCCTGGTCTATGGCAAGAGTGTCCCCAAACCCGTGGTGATAGAAAACGGCACCAGCTTCGACGTGCGTACCACCGTGCGCTATATGGTGGAAGACCTGGGATCCACCGACGACTTCGATTTCAACGACATCGTGATTGACGTGACCGACATCGATATCGTCACGCCGACCTTTACCAACGGTGTGCTGGCATCACAGCAGGTGACCGGTCACCGTCAGGAGGCCATCATCCGTCACCTCGGCGGTACGCTGCCCTTCATCCTGAAAATTGGCGATACAGAATATGCTGCCGGCGGTCAGGAGACGTTCAAGACCAGCCCGAACACTGTCATTCCTGTGACAGGCTACAGCATGAGTTCACACAACATCAGCGTACAGGTGGAGCAACAGGGCAGCACAGGGGTCTATAACCATGTAAAATTCCCGAAGGCAGGCGAAGCCCCTATGATTATCGCTGTTGATCAGTCGCAAGAATGGATGGGTGAACGCCAGAGCGTACCGGAGTCATGGTTCTATACCATTTCAGAATAAACTGAATCAGAAAGCATTTAGATATTTGTTAGTTAGTTATAAGTCGTAATTGGTAGATTAGTTAGTAGTATTAATATGTACTATTTTAGGAGGGGGCACTTGCGTGATGCAACTGCCCCTTTCATAAAAAAGAAATAAAACAATAACAATAAATGACAAAATGAGAAGGACTCTGAATCGTTTAGTATTTTTGACAGTCATGGTGACAAATACTACGGTCATACAGGCTGACAATGCCACACCAAAGACCACTGTGGTGACATCGCCCAAACTCGGCACAGGAATGGCCAATCCCCTATTGGATTTCCAGTTCTGTGCTGACCCTACGGCTGTGGAGTATAACGGACGGCTCTATGTCTATGGAACCAACGACCACCAACAGTACGACGAGGGAGCCGAGAGCAACACATACGAGCGCATCAAGACGCTGGTAATGATGTCAACTGACGACATGGTGAACTGGACTTATCACGGACTGATTCCTGTAGGTGAGATTGCTCCGTGGATCATCGCTTCATGGGCACCAAGTATCATCAGCAAGCCACAGACCGACGGCAGCACGCTCTTTTCGCTCTACTTCTCCAACAGCGGCTGGGGGACGGGCGTTATTCAGGCAAAGTCGCCCGTAGGTCCCTGGATCTCTCCTCTCAACACGAGCCTCATCGACGGCAACAACGAGACGGTGAAGGGCAGCGGATCCATCTTCGACCCGGGAGCAGTCATTGACGCTAGTGGCGACGCATGGCTCTCTTTCGGCAACTCGCAGGGCTGGATAGCCAAGCTCAACCCCGACCTGCACTCCTTCGCCGAGGGTCCCGTCAAGCTGCTCTCGCCCTACCATTTCGAGGCCAACGAGCTGAACTACATCAACGGCACCTACGTCTATACCTATAATAACGACTGGAGCGAGCACACCCCGTGGACGTGGGGCGGTGAGAAGCCGACGCAGTGCAGCATGAACTACTTCACGACCAAGACTCCGCTCATCACCGACTCATGGACGTATGGCGGCAACTATTTCCGTAATCCCGGCGACAACGGCATGGGCTACACCAACAACCACAGCCATCTGCACAAGTACCAGGGCCACTGGTATCTGTTCTACCAGACTAACCTGCTCGAACCTTCGCTCGGTTCCACCGGCGGCTTCCGCAGCATCTATGTTGACGAGATGGAGGTCGATGAGACGAACGTTGTCCTCCATGAGTGCATCCCAACGAAGAAAGGCGTGAGCCCCATTAAGAACCTCGATCCCTACACAGTACAATACGCTGCCACTAATGCCGCCACTCTTGGAATTCTGTACAAACAGGCAGAAGAGCCTGGACACATGATAGCCACGGTTGGTACTCCCTGCATCACCGCAGAGGCACCTTTGGAGGGCATCATCGAGGTGAGAAACGCCGCTATACTAACAGGTGCCAATACTCTGAAATGTTTAGTAAAGGGTAGTGGCAGCATAACGATGAGACTTGATGACAGAAACGGAGCAGACATCGCGACCATCAGCAATACTGATAACAACTGGCATGAGAAAACTATAGAATGCTCTGGTTTAATGAACGGTGTGCATACAATCTACATCATTCTAAATGGTGATATACTGTTAGACACTTGGCAACTCTGCGAGGGAGCCCAGACAGTCATCAACAGTATTAAAGCTACACCCGCCAAGCAGGATGATACAATATGCACCGTCAGTGGGCAGCATGTCAGCGTCCCCGTGAAAGGTATCTACATTCAGAATGGAAGAAAGATTGTAATCAAGTAAGGTTATACATCTTTGGTACAAATGAAGAGATTTTAATACATTAATATGCCAGAATGCGGTAATTTTGCTATCTTTGCAGCGCATGAGCAACCAAAAATATAACCCTATAATATGAGACAGGCCCTATTAACTCTGCTTTTTGCAGTTTTCACACAGATGGCATCAGCACAGACGGCCCACTGGATTACGGCGGATGACTCGTTACGGAACCAACAGAACACATGGATGGAGTTCCGCAAGGACTTTACGCTGAAGAAGAAACCCAAGACGGCGGAGGCACGGATTGCCGCCGACTCAAAGTACTGGCTGTGGGTAAACGGCCAGTTGGCCGTGTTTGAGGGCGGTCTGAAGCGCGGGCCGAACCATACGGACACCTACTACGACGTAGTAGATTTGGCGCCCTATCTTCGGAAAGGCCGGAACGATGTGCGCCTGCTGCTGTGCTACTTCGGCAAACCGGGTTTCTCTCATGTCAGCAGCGGACTGGCAGGTGTCATCGTCGATGCACCGGCTATCAGACTGGTGACTGATGCTTCGTGGCAGAGCCAAAGACTGCAAGCCTACCAGACATGTGGCGAGCCATACACAAACTTCCGTCTGGCAGAGTCGAATATACGGTATGAAGCCCCCCTCAATCCTCCCCAAGGGGGGACTTACAAACCCTCGATAGAAATCGACGCATGGGGCGAGGGAGTCTGGGGTAAGTTGGTGGAACGGCCTATCCCTCAGTGGAAAGACTACGGCATGAAGATCACCTCCAACTATGTTACTACTGAGGACGAGCAAGGAAACAGGGTGCTCAGTGTCCGTCTGCCCTACAACATGCAGATGACACCCTGGATCGACGTGACCGACGAAAGCGACGGCACCTGCATCCGATTAGAGACCGACCACGTATGGGGCGGCAGTGCCGAGTGCGTGCGGGCTGAATACGTCACCCGACGGGGACGGCAGCAGTATGAGTCATTAGGCTGGATGAATGGTGACGTGCTTCGCATCATCTATCCCAAGACGGCACGGCTGACCGTCCACGGCATCGGCTACCGCGAGACGGGCTATGATTGCAACTTCGAGGGTTCGTTCAGCAGCAACGACACCACCATCAACCGCTTCTGGCAGAAGGCCATACGCACGCTCTACGTGAACATGCGCGACAACTACTTCGACTGTCCCGACCGCGAGCGGGCACAGTGGTGGGGCGATGTCACCATTCTGATGGGGCAGAGCTTCTATCAGTTGTCGCCACTTGCCAACCTGCTGATGCGCAAGGCCATCCGCGAACTGGTGGACTGGCAGAAGGAGGACGGTACGCTGTTCTCGCCCATCCCTGCCGAGAACTGGGACAAAGAACTGCCGGCGCAGTCGCTGACGGCCATCAGCACCTACGGCTTCTGGTATTACTATATGCACACGGGCGACAAGGAGACGATGGCGTATGCCTATCCTGCCATGCGCCGCTATCTGGCCCTGTGGACTCTTGACGATGACGGACTGACCTGCGAACGGCAGGGCGGCTGGCCCTGGGGCGACTGGGGCACCGACGTGGATATGCGCCTGGTACTGGCTGCATGGCACTATCTCGCCCTACAGTCGGCCATCAACGTGGCAGGGCTAACGGGACACAATGCCGACATCGCCGACTACGAACGGCAGATGCAGTCCATTAAAAAAGCCTTCAACCGCTGCTGGAACGGCTATGCCTACCGCCACCCGTCGTATCACGGAGCCACCGATGACCGTGTGCAGGCAATGGCGGTGGTGAGCGGACTGGCCGACAGCACGAAGTATGACCGTATCTTCGAGGTCATCAAAACACAGGAGTATGCCAGTCCCTATATGGAGAAATACGTTTATGAGGCCCTGATGCGGATGGGACATGCCGACTACGCCTTGGAACGCTTCAAGCGGCGCTTCGGGCCGATGATAGCCGACCCGCAGCACACCACGCTCTACGAGGGCTGGCAGGAGGGAGGTTACGGTGGTGGCTCGACCAACCATGCCTGGAGCGGCGGTATGCTGACCGACATCTGCGAACAGATTCTCGGCATCCGTCCCACCGCGCCCGGCTGGAAGGAAGTCGTGATTCATCCTACTGTCAGTCCCATTACTGAAGCCGCCATCACCATCCCGACGGTCGCAGGCCCCCTGTCCTACAGTTTCAAGAACGACGGCACCATCTATCGCACCACTGTCACCGTGCCCAAGGGTATGATGGTTCACTTTATCGCTCCTGATGGATATACACCGATAAATAATCGTAACGGTTTGCTGCGAGCAGGGACTCGGGAATTGGAATTTATAAAACATCAATAGTACAAGTAAATCAAAAAAACAAGTAAGAACATATAAAAAAGTAACAAATGAAAAAACGAATCTCTTTATTAATGCTCGCGGTAGCACTGACCACAACGCTCATGGCCACCGACCGTTACCGCAACCCTGTCATTCCGGGCTTTTATCCCGACCCGAGCATCTGCCGTGTCGGTAGTGACTATTATCTGGTGAACAGCACCTTCGACTACTTCCCCGGCGTTCCCCTGTGGCACAGCCGCGACCTCGTGAACTGGGAGCAGATAGGCCACTGCCTGACGCGCAAGAGTCAGGTGGATTTGAAAGGGACACTTTCGTGGGGCGGCATCTATGCCCCCACCATCCGCTACAACGACGGCACATTCTACATGATTACCACCAACACCACTAACGGCGGCAACTTCCTCGTCTATACGGACAATCCCCGAGGCGAGTGGTCTGACCCTGTATGGTTGGAGCAAGGAGGCATCGACCCGTCGCTCTACTTCGAGGACGGTCACTGCTACATGGTGAGCAATCCAGACGGTGGCATCTGGCTTTGCGAGATTGATCCAAAAACGGGCAAGACACTTTCGCCCTCGCGCCGCATCTGGAATGGTACGGGTGGACGCTATCCCGAGGGACCGCATATCTACAAAAAGGACGGCTACTACTACCTGCTTATCTCGGAGGGCGGCACGGAACATGCCCACATGATCACCATTGCCCGCTCACCCAACATTGACGGGCCTTACATCGGCAATCCTGCCAACCCCATCCTGACGCATTGTAACCAGTTGGGCGAGAACAATCCCATTCAGGGCACAGGACATGCCGACCTGGTTGATGCTCCCGACGGTTCCTGGTGGATAGTCTGTCTGGCCTTCCGTCCTCAGACCGCCATGAACCATCTGACAGGCCGCGAGACTTATCTGGCTCCTGTGCGGTGGGACACGAATGCATGGCCTGTGGTAAACGGCAACGGCACCATCACCCTTGACATGACAGCCGACCTGCCTGTGAAGCCCGCTCCACAGAAGGACTTCACCACCAACGTCCGCTTCAGCAACAAGCAGCCGCTCGGCCACGAATGGGTCTATCTGCGCAATCCGCTCATGGAGAACTACCAACTGACCTCCAACGCCCTGCGACTGACCGGCACCTCGGCCACACTGAACAGCAAAGACCTGCCCACGTTCATTGGCCGTCGCCAGCAGCACATCGGCTTTGAGGCCACCACACAACTGAAACTCTCCGAGGCGGGCGTGGGCGACATGGCAGGACTGAGCGTCTTCATGGATCTCTTTGCCCACTACGACATTGCCTTGCGCCGAGAGGCCGACGGAAAGAACACGCTCGTCGTGGAGTATTGGCTCAGCAGCATCCACCATGTGGCGAAGGAGATTCCGCTGAAGGGCAGCAAGCCCTACCTGCGCGTCACTGGCAGCCGCGACCACTACCGTTTCTCCTACTCCGAGGACGGCAAGACCTTCACCGAAGTAGGCGTGGCCGACACCCGCTACCTGAGCAGCGAGACCGCCGGCGGCTTCACGGGCATCATCCTCGCCCTCTTCTGCCAGTCGGCTAACAACACCTCCAAACCCCAGGCCGATTTCTATTCCTTCAACTACCATCCCGTAAAATAATAAATAATGAAAAAGAGTTTTCTTTTGATGATACTGGCAATCGCTACATGCGCCCAGGCCAAGGATGTCACCGTGAAGTCGCCGAACGGGGCGCTGGTGGTGACGGTGAGTAACAACGACGGACGGCTGACGTATGGCGTCACGATGGACGGACAGACCGTGCTCCGCGAGTCGGCATTGGGACTGCGGACGAGCATCGGCGACCTGACGCAGGGGCTGACGCTGACGGGCACGAAGGAGAGCCGTGTGGAGGCGCACTACGACATGCAGAAGACGAAGGCCGGACACAGCGACTACGTGGCCAACGAGTTGACGGCGACGCTGAAGAATGACGAGAAGCGGGTGCTGCAGGTGACGTTCCGCGTGTCGGACGATGACGTGGCCTTCCGCTACAGCATCGCCGTGGAGCATCCGGAGCGCGAGGCCGACCTGAACAGGACGCTGATATACGGCGAGACCAGCAGTTTCAACTTTCCAGACAATACCACGACCTACCTCTGTCCGATGGCTGCGCCGGGCATCCTTTGGGCGCACGCTCGGCCGAGTTACGAGGAGGTCTATACGCCCGACGCACCGATGGCGGTGAAGTCGCAGTTCGACCACGGCTATTCGTTCCCCTGCATGTTCCGCCAGGGCGACAGGTGGGTGCTCGTCAGCGAGACGGGTACGACGGGAGCCTACTGCGGCACGCACCTCTCCGACTATGAGGCGGGCAAGGGCTACACCATCGCCTTCCCCGACGAACAAGAGAACGGCGGATTCGGCTCGGCCTTCGTGGGCTGTCAGTTGCCGTTCACCACGCCGTGGCGCACCATCACCGTCGGTCCGCTGAAGACCCTCGTGGAATCGACCACGGCCTACGACCTCGTGGAGCCGCGCTTCGAGGCGAGCACTGACTACAAGCCCGGCCGCTACACGTGGAGTTGGCTGGTCTGGCAGGACGAGTCGGTCAACTGGGACGACCAAATTCAGTTTATCGACCTTGCCGCCACACTGGGCTTTGAATACTGCCTCGTGGATAACTGGTGGGACACGCAGATAGGCCGCGACCGTATGCCCGAACTCGTGCGCTACGCTAACAAGAAGGGTGTTGACCTGCTGTTGTGGTATAGCAGCAACGGTTTCTGGAACGATGCGCCGCAGACACCGCGCAACTGCATGAACACGGCCATCGCCCGTGAGCGCGAGATGAAGTGGCTGAAGAGTATCGGTGTGAAGGGTATCAAAGTCGATTTCTTCGGTGGCGACAAGCAAGAGACAATGCAACTCTACGAGGACATCCTCAGCGATGCCAACCGCTATGGTCTGCAGGTCATCTTCCACGGCTGCACCCTGCCGCGTGGCTGGGAGCGTATGTACCCCAACTACGTGTCGAGCGAGGCGGTGATGGCCAGCGAGAACGTCTATTTCACCGAACCTGATGCCGAGCGCGAGGCCTTCGACCTCTGCATGCACCCCTTCTGCCGCAATGCCGTGGCCACGATGGACTGGGGCGGCGTCATCCTGAACCGCCACCTGAGCCGTGACAACAAGAGTCGTCACACGCGCAAGACCACCGACATCTTCGAACTGGCGTCGGGCATCACCAACCAGAGCTACATCCAATGTGCCGCCCTCTGTCCGAACAACCTCACGGAGGTACCGCAGTTTGAACTCGACTTCCTGCGCTCCCTGCCCTCCACATGGGACGAGACTCGCTTTATCGACGGTTTCCCTGGCAAGTACGTGGTACTGGCCCGTCGCCACGGCGACCAGTGGTACATCGGCGGTCTGAACGCCCTGAAGGAGCCGTTGAAGTTGACGCTCGACCTGCCCATGCTGGCAGGCAAAACGCTCAACTACCTTGTGGACGACAAGCAGGGACAGCCCACCAAGACCACACTGAAGGTCGATAAGCAGGGCCGCGCCAAGGTGACCATCCAGCCCAACGGCGGCATCGTGCTGACTGAATAGGCAATCTCATCGATTAGCCGATAATTATCAGACGGTTAGCCATAGTGACACTTCTTTATGAAGTGCCACTTGCTTCGGTGTGAAGGCCGTCTGGCTAAAAGGCTTCAAGCCCTAAAAAACGTTACTGAAAAATTTTGTAAGTTGTCAAGAATTTAGTATCTTTGCGGCATCAAACCTATAAACTTAAAATAATGAGAAGCTTTTTGATAGCCATGCTGCTCGTCTGCAGCCAAGATATGCTGACACAAGTTCAACCGTGTGCGCTGCCAATGCCAACGGAAAACCAACTGCGCTGGCAGGAAATGGAGATGTACGCCTTCATCCACTACTCGTTGAACACCTATACTGACCAAGAGTGGGGCTTCGGAAACGAAGATCCGAAGATCTTCAATCCTTCCCAGCTCGACTGTCGGCAATGGGCACGCGTCTGTAAGCTGGCGGGGATGCGAGGGATTATCTTCACAGCTAAGCATCATTGTGGCTTTTGTATGTGGCCATCGGAATATACAGAGTATTCGGTGAAGAACTCGCCCTGGAAAGATGGTAAGGGCGACGTGGTGGGCGAATTGGCTCAGGCTTGTCGCGAGGAAGGACTTGAGTTCGCAGTCTACCTCTCACCTTGGGATCGGAATCATCCAGAATACGGACGTCCTGCGTATGTGGAATATTTCCGAAACCAGCTACGCGAGTTGCTGACCAACTACGGAGATATCTTCGAGGTATGGTTCGACGGCGCCAATGGTGGAGATGGATGGTATGGCGGTGCCAACGAGGTGCGAAAGATTGATCGCACAACCTATTACGAATGGCCTGAGACCTACAAGATGATTCGTCAGCTGCAACCCAAGTGCCTTATCTGGAATGACGGCAGCGACCGCGGCGACCTACGCTGGGTGGGCACAGAGGCTGGGAATGTCGGCGAAACCAACTGGAGCATGCTCAACAAGACGGGCCCCGTGCCTTACGAGCAATTGCACTATGGGCTGGAGAACGGTGACTCTTGGGTACCTGGTGAGACCAACACCAGCATACGCCCAGGCTGGTTCTATCACGAGACAGAGAACGAGCATGTAAAGAGCCTGTCGAAGCTGATGGATACCTATTACAAATCGGTGGGCCGCAACTCAACGCTACTGCTCAATTTCCCCATAGCACCTAACGGTCGCATCCATCCCAACGACAGTCTGCGAGGTATCGCATTCAAAAAGATGATTGACGAGGTATTCAAGACTGACCTCGCCCTGGAAGCAAAGAAAGAGACGCAAGGTTTAGAGACTGTCATCACCTTCAGACAGCCTACAATATTCAATCGTTTCGTTGCAGAGGAGGATATCCGTTTTGGCCAGCGTGTGAAGAAGTTCTCACTCGATGCATTGGTAAACGGACAATGGCAACAGCTGAAAGATGCACTCGTAGAGAATGGCGACGGACTGACCACCATTGGTCATCGCCGTATCATCAGCTTCCCTACCATCAAGGCAAGCCAACTGCGCTTTACCATTCTTGACAGCAAGTGCGATCCTGTTATCAAACGCACCTCTGTCTATCTGGCTCCAGAACTGACAGCCGACATCCCAGACAGCGGTGAGAAGCGCAGCAGTAACCTCCACTATTTCTTCAGCAGTCCCACTCAGATGCTGATTGACTGGGACACAGAGCAGACCATCTCGTCGTTCCGCTATCTTCCGCCACAGAATTCCAAGGATGGTTTGGTTACTCACTACACCCTTTGGGCGTCCACAGATTGGGCGAAGTGGACGAAGGTGGCTTCTGGCGAATTCTCAAACATCGTCAATAACCCCATTTGGCAGGCCATCAAGTTTAATGCCACCAAAGTACGCGTCCTCAAACTTGATGCCGATCGTTTGGCCTCTGGCGAGCGAATGGCCTACGGAGATATTGAAGTCATAACAGAATAAGAACAAACAAGATGAAAAGAATACTGATCCTACTGACTTCGCTGTTGACCATATCAGCGCAGGCCCAAACCCACGACTGGGAGAACCCTGCCGTGCTGGGCATCAACAAACTGCCGTATCACGCCACTCTGCAGTTGCCCTCGAAATGGAAGGAGTGTAAGGAGATTGTCAGTCTTGACGGCGAGTGGCTCTTCCGTTGGAGCCGCAATCCAGAGGAGCGACAGGCGGACTTCTATCGTGAAGACTATGACGTGAGCAGCTGGGGGAAGATAAAGGTGCCAGGCAACTGGCAGACACAGGGTTATGGCACACCTATCTATACCAATATCGACTACCCCTTCCAACGCAACCGTCCCAGCGTGACCAGTGAACCGCCAAAGGACTGGACGGCTTACGAGAACCGCAATCCTGTAGGACAGTATGTCACTTTCTTCGACGTGACCAAGGAGATGCTTTCGAAGAATCTGATTCTCCACTTCGGCGGTGTACATTCGGCCATGTACCTCTGGGTGAATGGGCAGAAGGTGGGCTATAGCCAGAACTCCATGTCGCCCGCAGAGTTCGATGTGACCAATTATCTGCGTGAGGGGAAGAACAAACTCGCCGTAGAGGTGTATCGCTGGTGCGACGGTAGTTATCTCGAAGGCCAGGATATGTGGCGCCTGAGCGGCATCTTCCGCGAGGTACAACTGTGGGTGCGCCCGCTGGTACATATAGCCGACTATCATGTGACAGCAATGCCTAATGCTGATTACAGCAAAGCAAGCGTAAAGGCAACTATCAGTCTCTGCAACACAGGAAAGAGAACTGCAAACGACCTGCAGGCAGTACTGCTAATGAACGGACGCGAGATGAAAAGCGAACTGAAACTGTTGGCTATAGGTGACACCACCACACTCACTCTGAACGAGACCTTGCTCCACCCTCTACTTTGGTCTGCTGAAAATCCTAACCTCTACCCCTTCAGCGTGGAGCTGCGTGATGCTGACGGCATGGTGATCGAACACTTCGACTACCACTTCGGAGTGAAGAAAGTAGAAATCGTCGGTGAGGTGTTTAAGATTAACGGCAAGAACGTGAAGCTGCGCGGTGTGAACCGTCACGACCATCATCCGTTGACAGGCCGCTGGGTGGATGACGCAACCTACGAACAGGATATCCGCTTGATGAAACAGGCCAACATCAACTTCCTTCGCACCAGCCATTATCCCGACCGCGAATATCTATATGAGCTTTGCGATCGCTGGGGAATTTACGTGATGGACGAGGCAAATCAGGAGAGTCATGGCTACGGCTATGCCAACGAGGAGATGGGGCACGACCTCGCATGGCAGCAGGCTCATGTGGACCGCGCAGAATCATTGGTGAAGCGCGACTTCAACCATCCCTGTGTCATCCTGTGGAGCTTGGGCAATGAGGGAGGCGTAGGTCCTAATATCCAGGCGATGTACGACAAGGTGTGCGAACTCGACACTACCCGTCCACCCTTCTACGATTGTCATCCGCGCTACTCTGCACTCCACGACTTTGGCTATCCAGCGCCCGACGAACTGCGCAGCGAGGCCATCAAAGAAACCGAGAAACCCATGATAGCCCGTGAATACGCCCACGCCATGGGTAACTCGATGGGTAACCTGCAGGAGTATTGGGATGTCATCTATGCCGACAGTAGCATCGTCGGTGCTGCTATCTGGGACTGGGTGGACCAAGGACTTCTGAAGAAAGATGGCGATACTGAGTTTTGGGCTTATGGTGGTGACTATGGCGACAAGCCTAACCTCGATGCCTTCTGCATCAACGGACTGTTGGCTCCAGACCGCACACCTCATCCGCACTACTACGAGGTGCAGTATGTGTATCAGCCCTTGCAATTCGTTCAGGAGGGTGACAGCATTCGGATCATTAATCGAAACTATTTCACCAGTATCGACCAGTATGAATACTATTGTGAGGTCTATCATAACGGAGAACTGGTCACAGGTGAACTTGCGCGAATGAATGGTGACAAATTCGGTATTCCCTATCCCTATTATCCCTATGACGAACCCGAACTGATCCTAAACGTCTATGCCCGGCTGCGTCAGGCTACACCCTGGGCAGAAGAAGGATTTGTGGTTGCCCGCGAACAGTTCATTCTCAAACCTGAAGAGTTCTGGTTTGGCGTCAGCGAAGGAAATGCTAAACCGCAAGAATCGGCAGGGAATATGGTCTTCACGACAGAGAACGGTTCCGTCACCATCGACCATACAGGTGTACTCACCTCATGGATGGTCGATGGCAAGCAGATACTGCAGGCTCCCTTGGAGCCCTATTTCTGGAAACCCGAGAACGACAACCAGCATGCCGCTCATTTTGCTGAACGTACAGCCCCGTGGCGCGATGCAGCCAAAAACCGCACAGTCAAATCCGTCCGCATCAAGGATCATCAGGTCATTGCCGACATGACACTCCCTGTAGGCGCTGACCTGACATTGACATATACCGTTAAGACTGATGGCCGTATCATGTTGGATATGAATTACCGTCCTACAGCCACCGATATTCCTTTGATCCCCAAGTTCGGTATGCGAATGCGCCTGCCTGCCGACATGACTCATATCGCTTATTATGGTCGTGGCCCGTGGGAGAACTATCCCGACCGTAAACGCTCTGCATTCATCGGACGCTATGAGATGCCGCTATCGGATTATCAGACAGACTATGTGAGACCGCAGGACAATGGCAACCGCTGCGATATACGTTGGTTCGAAATCGGTTCTGAGAAACAGAAGATACACATTGACGGCAACCAGCCACTCTGCATCCGTGCCTGGGACTATGGCGAGGAAGACTTAGATGGCGTTCGTCATCCTCAAGACATCACCCGAGGACGTTTCGTCAACCTGAACATCGATCTGAACATTCACGGTGTGGGAGGCATTGACACCTGGGGACGGCGGACGCTACCACAATACACCATTCCTGGCAATCTGCCTCATCACTTCAGTTTTACGCTTTCAACGACTCAAAACAACATTCAAGATGATGAAAACATGTAATGGAAAAGCCGGAGAGCCTATGGTGAGACCAGCGACTCAGGCGAACAGATTCTACACGGGTGACCCCAAGGAACTGAGCGAGGAGGTGGATAGCTTCCTGGCGCTGCATCGTGGCGCAACCGTCTATCATGATGTGGCTGCGCTCATCGTGCCTCACGCGGGCTATTACTTCTCAGGGAATGTGGCAGCAACTGCCTATATGTCGATACCAGCAGACAAGCCCTACAAACGCATTTTCCTATTAGGTCCCAGCCATCATGAATGGCTCGACGGGGCTTCGGTGAACACGGAGGCAGACTACTATGCGACGCCATTGGGTCTTGTGAAGGTGGACCATGAGACGGCGCTTCATCTGGCAAAAGCGGATCATGTCTTTTCCTATTACCCCAAGGCACACGACAGAGAGCATTGCCTGGAGGTGCAGCTGCCATTCCTGCAAAGAAGGTTTGGGGAGGACGCCGTGCCGCCTATCGTGCCCATCATCATATCGACGAACGATTTCAGGAAACTGCAACAGATAGCGGATGTGTTGAAGCCCTATTTCACAGACGAGAACCTGTTTATCGTCAGCAGCGACTTCTCGCATTATCCCTCGTATGAGGATGCCTATGAGGTGGATGCCAAGACGGGCAAGGCCATAGAAACAGGCGACGTGGAGCAGTTCATCGCCGTGCTCGAAGAGAATGCCCGTAGCGGCAAGCGCAATCTGGCTACCAGCGCCTGCGGAGAACTGGCCATCGCCACGCTGATGCTGATGATCGACAACACCTACGAGGTGCATCATCTGCTCTATCAGAACTCCGGGGATATCGACAACCACGACCATAGCCGGGTGGTGGGCTATCATGCTTTTGCGATGGTCCGTGCGACCACCTCGCAGACCTTTTCGCTGTCTGACGAGGAGAAGCGGAAACTGAAGGAGATTGCGCTGACGAGTATCCGAGATTCGCTGGACGGCAGACGGATAGCGGAGCCCAAGGGACTGACAAAGACGCTGAAATCAAAGTGCGGTGCGTTTGTATCGCTGCATAAGCAAGGTCGTCTGCGTGGGTGCATCGGACACTTTGGCGAGGATACGGCCCTGCATGAGATCGTGGCTGAGATGGCGCGCGCCGCAGCCTTTGAAGACCCGCGATTCATGCCCGTCACAAGAGAGGAACTGAATGATATCGACATCGAAATCTCCGTGCTCACGCCCATGCGACGCATACAAAGTCTGGATGAGTTTGAACTGCATCGTCATGGTATCTATATCCGGCGGGGCTATCGAAGTGGGACCTTCCTGCCGCAGGTAGCCGACGAGGTAAACTGGACCAAGGAGGAGTTCGTCAGCCATTGTGCGCAGGATAAAGCCGGCATCGGATGGGACGGTTGGCGCGATGCAGAACTCTATGTCTATGAAGCAATCGTGTTCTGATGGAGTGCAAATACTATAAGAAACTGGATGACGGCAAGGTGGAGTGTCAGCTCTGTCCCCACCGCTGTAAGATAGCCAATGGTAAGACGGGCATCTGCCGAAGCCGACGCAATATGGAGGGTGTGCTTATCAGCGAGGTGTATGGCAAGCCCTGTTCGCTGGCTATCGAACCTATCGAGAAGAAGCCGTTGTATCATTTCCATCCTGGCACGACGTGTCTGTCTGTCGCCTGCACGGGCTGCAACTTCCGTTGCTTGAATTGTCAGAACCACGAGATATCCCAAGTGGCACCTGCCGTCGTCGGCCATTACGACCTCACGCCCCGACAGATTGTGGAGCTCTGCATGGAGCATCATAGTCCTGGTATCGCCTACACTTACACCGAGCCGCTGACCTATCTGGAGTATATCTCCGACATTGCCCGTCTGGCTCACGAAGCAGGACTATGGAACATCCTCGTTACGGCGGGCTACGTCTGTCAGGAGCCTCTGAAAGACCTCCTACCCTATCTCGATGCTGCCAACATCGACCTGAAATCATTTAGCGACGATATCTATATGAAGGTGAGTGGCGGTCATCTGCAACCCGTCCTCGACACCATCCTGGCGATGCGCGATGCGGGGGTATGGATAGAACTGACGAATCTTCTTATCCCCGAGGTGAACGACGACAGGCTGATGATCCGCGAGATGTGCCGCTGGATAGTGGCCAACGACCTCGCCGACCATCCCCTGCATTTCAGTCGTTTCTTCCCGAGATACAAGATGGAGGACGTGCCTCCGACACCTATCCAGACACTGAAGGAAGCAAAACAGATTGCTCTTGAAGAGGGCATCAGATATGTGTACTTAGGAAATGTCTAAGGCGACCATGGATATGGTTAATAAGCGAGCGAAACACAAAACAAATTGCGTTTTATTTTGTATTCTTCTCGATTATTCGTATCTTTGTAGCCGTATTGTTCAAGTAATCGTTCTGACTATGATAAAAAAACTATTTCTTGTTATGGGTCTATTAGGATTGTTCTCTGTCTGCAAAGGGCAGGAGAATGCTGAACAGCCAGCAACTATGCCGCAGGGGAAACTGCTCCGCGTGAAGTATGACTTCAGCGGCATGAGAATGGCCGAGTATCGCGACTTCGACCTCAAACGAAGTGCAGAGACTGGAAAAAACGAGTTCTGTTTCAAACATCACATCAGTGATGTGTCCATAGACGATGTAGCCGATTCGCTCTTCACCGCTGCCTGTCGTATTATTGAGGAGGAGCGCATGTTTGAATATGGTAGTTACTACGGCTTGTCCCCCGAACTGGAGAAAGGTATGCTTGACGGTTTCAGATGGAGTTTCGATGCCTACTTTGAGAATGGCGGGCGTATCTCATCGTCTGGACGCCATGTCATGCCTGATGGCAAAGGGTTACGCAGAATCGAGGAACTGCTCTATCATGCTGCCGAGGCCGCAACAAATAAACCCATAGAATAATCCAGAGGCTGCGCTCTGTCAACGATGCAAAGTCTGTAGGAACTCGATCTCCACGATGCGGAGATTCAGGACATCATGAAGCAGAGGCTTCGCGAAGGGCAGACCGTCGTACTTCCCGGCATCGGCCGGTTCAGCCTTCGCGTGGAAAGTATAGGTGTCGATGAGCCGAAGCAATTCAACATCGGTCGGCACATCACCCGCATC
>ODAJ012092268.1_pt1 | contig 18668 bp, 25 predicted proteins | sample 1539241 | NCBI WGS metagenome assembly ODAJ01 (sample SAMN02144231, study PRJEB22623) | gut metagenome | biome: sheep rumen | host: Ovis aries | place: New Zealand | reverse complement strand
AAAAAGCAGACATAATCATAACATTCGATGAAATGGAAGCAATTAAGAAAGGATAAACACTAACAATCTCAGGAACAGTAACAGACCACAACAATAACACAATGGCAAATAGTGTTGTAAAACTACTCATAAACAACGGTAGAAAAACACTCAGAGCAGATGATGAAGGTAAATTTACTTTCTATTATGCACTAAGTAAAGTGGGAGAAAACAACATTACAGCAACATTCCTTGAAAACGACTTCTACAACGAAGCCGTGGAAAAAGTTTCAGTTGAAGTTATACCATTGGGTTCAATAATTGAAATTGATCCAATAGATTCAGTTGTCAAAGGAGAAAGTGTAACAATTACAGGTAAACTTACTGATGAAAACGGTAACGCAATAGCAAATGCTCAAGTAAGGGTATTTGTAAACGGCAGTCCTAAAACAGTGAAAACAGATGAAAATGGAATATTCACACACACTTACATAATGGGTAGAGTTGGTGATAACATCATTACAGTAAGATATGAAGGAAGCATTAATTATCTGTCTTCAGAATCATCAACCATAGTTGTCGTTGACAAAACCAAGACATCAATTACCCTAGATTCATTTGACAAAATCGTGATAGGTGACTATGTAACAATCAAAGGTAGAATAACTGATATAGAAGGCAATGTAATTCCAAATGTACAGGTAAAAATTACAGTTAACGACAGTCCAAAAACACTTAAATGTGATGAAAACGGTGAATTCACGCATCAGTACAAAATAATCAAAACAGGAGAATACATTTTCACAGTATATTTCTCTGAAAACAATTATTACTTTGGATCAAATGCTACACGCATAGTTGAATTATTAGATCAAAGTTAAAAGGGATGGTTGGGATATTCATATCTTAACCAATAATTCACCCCCATCATATTTTTTTAAGATTTTTTTTCTTATAATTAAAACAATATTATCCTATTTTTTTTAGTTAATGAATTTAAGAACAGATTTTATCTTTTCAAAATGATAAAGTTAAATAGGATTGTTTACATAAGAAATAATTATTTAATTTATCAGAGGTGAAAAATAATGGACATTAGTGAAATTATTGAAGATTCCTTTAAATATCCGGTGGATGATTTCAAAAAATTCCTTATTCTTGGAATTCCAAACCTTGTAATAGCAATATTTGCAGCTTTATTTGTATTACAGGGTGTAGGATTGTCTTCATTGGGTGATGTGTCTGAAAAGACTTTAATGTCTTCACCATTATTTTCAACATTTATAGTTACATTTTTACTTTTTATATTGGTAGCTATAATCTGTTCTATAATGATGAGTGGTATAGGACTATCAGTGATTAGACAAACAATTCAGCCGTCAGATGTTATGCCGGACATTCAACCGGTAAAAAACTTTATAGATGGAATAAAAAGCTTTATAGTATCATTTATTTATGTAATTGTTCCAGTATTGGTTTATGTTATAGTTGTATCCTCTGTAGGTTCCTTGCTAGGGGATAATGGGGCATTCCTTGTGTTTATTGTATTCATATTATTCCTTATTGCAATGGTATTCATTGGAATAATATTAACAGTTGCATTGTCAAGACTGGCAGAAACAAACAGTATTTCCAAAGCATTGGATGTTACTGGAGTATATGAAACTGCTAAACAGATAGGTCTTCTTAAAATATTCGGAGTAATAGTTATCTGTAATGTTTTATTGGGTGTACTTTCACTTGTAGGAGTATTTATCAGCATTATTCCAATTCTGGGAACTATCATTGTCATGTACCTGTTGTATACATACGCTCAACTAGTTACTTACAGGGCATATGGTTTACTCTACAGAGAAAGAAATCCAACACAGGCTCAAAATGCTTTCCAAGAACCATACACACCAATAGGAAATAATCAGAATCAGCAAATCAGTAATGAAACCCAAGATTTCAAACCTGATGAGAATAACACTGAAGGCATGGACTTTGAAAGAGTTAATCAGAACGATAATTCTGATGACAATACGGAAGCACCACTTAAAAAATGTACTAACTGTGGATATTCAAACCCGGATTATGTAAGCATATGTGTTAATTGTGGAAAGGAATTATGATGATTCAATCCACAAACTTTTTTTTTTAAACAGCATTAAACAATAAGTTCTAACTATTTTTTTTTATAGACTTAATATTAAATAACATAAACATCATAAGAATATATACTTCTGAAAAATTATTATATACTAATAATAAGTAAGGATAATTTAATATATTGAAATTGATTGATGGAGGTAAAACTATGGATATTATAAATCTTTTAAAAGAAGCAGTAAACTATCCTTTAACAGACTATAAAGGATGGGTAATGGTTGCAATATTAACCTTAATACTTGGTATTTTCCAACAGTTGGGAAGAATATATCCTGATTTTTTAGCTATATTTGGTATATTATCATTAATTGTTGCCATATTATTGATGGGTGTTAATTTATCCATAATCAAAGCTACATTACAGGGTGAAAATGAAATTCCAATGATGGATCCAGTCAAAAACTTTGTAGATGGATTGAAAACTTTTGTTGTAAATGTTGTATATTATGTTATACCATCAATTTTGGTATTCATTATTTCTATCATTGCAGGGGTATACTCAAACACAGAGAAATTTATATTGTCCTTGAATACAACAGCTTTGCCAAATGGAACAGCTTCAAATGTTTTAAGTACTGTGCCTTCAGATGTAACTAATGCATTATTTATTAGTGTGGCTATCGTTGCAATATTGGCATTTGTATTGTTTATCCTATTTGCATTACTAAATCTTATTGCTCAAGCACGTCTGGCAGAAACTGGAGATATACTTGAAGCAATCAACATTAAATATGTAATAGATAAAATATCAAGTATTGGCTGGGGAAATTATGTCTTATTTATTGTAGGACTATTTTTCACAGTATGTATTGTTGCATTTATTTCAACTATTGTATCAATCATTCCGTTTATCGGAGTAATATTATCATACATAATACTTGAATCATACATTCTGATTGTAATTGCACGTGCAGTAGGATTAATTTATAAAGCATGATATTAATTCGCCCCCTTCTTTTATTCTATTTTTTTTTAACTCTCAAAAATCACATATTAATATAAGTGATAAATTACAAACCTTAATTTATGATAGAAAAGAATATCTATGAAAATTATTCTATAGATTTTAAAGAAAATTACACGCTAAATAAAGAATCATACTGTTTCATATTTAATGAAAATCGTCAGTTATACTTAACAGAAGATAAAGAAATTCCAATATTTAATCAAATGCAATTGAAAGAATTCGATCCTGACTTCACATTATTTATTGGAAAAATCAATGATTATGATGTTGTAGTTGCAAACACGTCATGTGAAAATAATTTTCATACATTATTCGAGTTATATGAGATTAGTCATGACAATTATCAAATAGCTTCAAGGGCCGTACTGATTCGTGACTGGTATAAAACACATAAATATTGTGGAAATTGCGGATCACGGAATGTTCTTGATAAAAAAGATATGATGCTTATTTGTCCCCAATGTGGACAGATGCATTATCCTCGCATATCTCCTGCAATAATCGTTGCAATTAACAACGATGGAAAACTGTTGATGGCAAAACACAGTTATCACAAAACAAACAGTTATTCTATAATAGCGGGATTTGTTGAACCCGGTGAATCCATTGAAGAAGCAGTTTATCGGGAAGTATTAGAGGAAGTTGGCATTAAAATAAAGAATTTACAATATCAAAGAAGTCAATCATGGCCATTTCCTAATTCATTAATGTTGGGATTTACAGCAGATTATGACAGTGGAGAGATAAGTGTTGATGGTGATGAGATAATTGATGCAAAATGGTTTAAACCAGAAGAAATAGATATGTTATCATCAGACATTAGTATATCATCATGGTTAATTAAAAACTTTATTAAAACACATATAGGTGATAAATAAAATGAGAGAACAAGCTAAAAAAATGATATTGGGTGTAGTTCTTGCACTTATTCTAATAGGCTGTGTTGTTGCAGCATCATCTTTTATAAAATTTGGTGGTAATTCTGCAGATTCAGGTAACATAACCCTGGAAGTTAACAACACAACTGAAAATGAAACAAACGCTTCAGATTTAAATAGTACTGATGCAGCCAGTGGTGATTCAGGCGCTGCAGATTCATCCAGTGGTCAATCAATATCTTCAGCCCAACAATCAAGTAGTTCTGGTTCATCAAGTTCATCCAGTGCTTCCACAAGTTCAAGAAGATCATCATCAAGTTACAGTTCAAGAGGTTCAAGTTCAAGTGGTTCATCAGGTAGTTCTTCCAGTGGTTCATCAGGTAGTTCCTCAAGTGGATCATCCGGTGGTAGTTCTTCTGGTGGTTCTTCAAGTTCAGGTGGTAGTTCCTCTGGTGGAACCGAATATATATTCGATGTATAAATAGAATAAAACTGATTTATTCTATTATTTTTCTATTTTTTTATTCTTTAACTTATTTTAAAAAAAATTATTTTAAGGTGGTTAAGCTTTCTTTTAGTCTTTAATTCCTTTAAGACCAAAGAAAGATATTATTGCACCAATAATAACAAATATCACTGCAAGTAGTGTTATTATATGGGAGCAATGTAACAGCAAATCATAATACTCTGCTTCAATGACTACATTGCCCATTACAATTGCAAACACGGAAGTGAATATTCCCAAACTCACGGTTTGACCAATTAATCTCATGGCAGATAATGATGCTGATGCTTTTGATGTTTCCTCTTCTGGAACGCTGGTAGTAATTAGCAGGGTATTTGGTGAAGAGAATAATCCATATCCTATACCATGAACTGTCATTACCAATACAATGAATTCTATGCTGGTATTATAGTTTAGGCCAAGTAGTAATATAAAGGCAACTGCAAGTATTGACATACCAAAGCCCGTCAGGTATTCACCCTCAATTTTTTTAAGTAAGACTCCACTGATTAATGACATAACTGCCATAATTGTTGGAGTGATTATGAGGTATAATCCTGCAGTTTGGGAATTCATTCCCATTATGTACTGTAAATGATAGTTGTATACATATATCATCATGAATGTTGCAAAATAACTGAACAGGCAGGCAAGGTTTGCTGCCGTAAATCTGATATTTTTAAATAGTTTCATCTCAAATATAGGGTTTTTACTTTTTAATTCCCATATTCCAAAGAAAACTAAAAGAATTATACCAATTATGCTTAGTGTTTGTCCCGTTATTTCAAGAATTCGTGTAAATCCATAGATAAACAGTATGATTCCTATGCTGTAGAGAATCGTACCTGTCATGTCAAAGTTATGTCTGTCATCGTGTAGCCAGTCATTTCTTATCCTGCATGAAAGGTAATAATTTATTAAAATTACTGGGATTGTTGCAATAAACAGACTTTGCCATCCTAAGTTAAATATCAGACTTCCTCCTATTATTGGAGATAATGCTATTCCAACATATACTGCAGCCACAACAAGTCCAATGGCCGGTCCCTTTTTATCATTTGGCATGGCTTCCACTATCAATCCTACTGAAGCCACGTTTAGCAGTGCTGATCCAATTCCCAGTATAACTCTAAATAACAGAATCATTGATGAATTTAAACTCAGTGCACTTCCTACAGTTCCTATGAGAAATACTATCAGTCCTATTTTCAGAATTTTGTTGAGTCCGTATTTTTGACATATTTTACCGCATGGGATGGAGAATACTGCAATTGCCAATAGATATATTGTGTCTACCCAGTTTTGCAGTATGTTATTCATTGCAAATGCTTTTGCAATGGAGGGTAGTGCTACCGGAGCAGCATTAAGTAGAAATGCTACTATTATTGTTGAAAGTGTACCGGTGGCGATTATGATTTTTTCTTGTGTTGAATACAAAATATGGCCCCCATTAAAATTATATTAATTTTTTAGTATGAAAATCAATTATTTTTTAAATTAATCTTAGATATATCTTAATATATTCTAAATTCACTTTTACATTCATTTAATATAAAAATAAGATTTATTTAAATGTTTTATTCGATTTACTTTAAATTTTATCTGTTTTTTTAAAGTATTATTTAATTTAATTTGTTCGTATAAGGGGTTAAGTTCTAAAAAGCAAAGGAATTCTTTTTTTTTTATTAGTTAATTTCAATAACAAGTAATCAAAAAGATACTACTATGATGGAAAAATATCTGTATTCTGATTATAGCATAGGCTTTAAGGAAGATTATGTTAATGATGATGATTCATACTACCTAATCTTCAACGATAAACGTGAATTATTCTTAACGGAAGATAATGATATTCCACTAGTTGACACGTCTTATCTATCAAATTTTAAAGTCAACTTCAATTTATACATAGGGACCTATAAAAATCATGATTGCTTCGTGGTAAATGTAGATGGGGAAGGTAATTTTTGTCAGTTGTATAAGGTTTATGAAATGAATAAGGATGCTTATCAGATTGCAACAAGGGGAGTATTAATTAATGATTGGTATATGTTAAATCAATACTGTGGAAAATGTGGAACAAAAACACAAGTTAAACCAAACAGTATGGCATTTATATGTCCAAATTGTAAAACGACATTTCATGGAAAAATACAGCCGGCTGTTATAATAGCCATTCATAAGGATGATAAACTACTGATGGCAAGACATACATATGATACAAGGGTACGTTATGCATTGATAGCAGGATTTGTGGAAATGGGTGAATCAATAGAAGAAGCCGTTAAAAGGGAAGTGAAGGAAGAAGTTGGTATAAATATTAAAAATATCCAGTATATGGGAAGTCAACCATGGCCTTTTCCAAATTCCCTGATGTGTGCATTTAAGGCAGAATACGATTCCGGTGATATTCAAGTTGACGGTGATGAAATTTCAATGGCAAAATGGTTTTCAAAGGATGAAATAGAGGACATAGAAAGTGATATAAGCATATACTCTAAATTAATTGAAGATTTCATGGAAAATGTTTAAAAAATGAAAACTTTTTATTAAAATATTTTTAATACACTTAAAAAAAATAAATAAATTATTATTATGTTTTAACATTACTTGAATATGTTATGGTAAATTATACTATATCCATTGATAAATATATACAATAATCAAGAGACAATAAAAAAATTGGTGTTAAACATGGTAAAATACATACGAGATTATTATAAGATTTTAGGAATCAATGAATTTGCAGACAAAAAAACAATCAAAAAAGCTTATAAAAGAGCTGTATTAAAATACCATCCTGACAAAAATGCAAATACCAAAAAACACTTCACTTTAATAAATGAAGCATACACTGTACTGATGGATGATAAAAAAAGAAACAACTATGACAAACTAAGAAATGCTGCAAAAAGCAATAAAAATAACAAAAAATCAAAAAAATCAATAAACGTTAAGGATGCTGTTAACACAGTTTCAGATTTGGAGGATAATTACGGATTAATTTCCAAACTACTTAAAACAGGTTCCGGAGCCATGAAAGGAAAATCACTCATGACAGGATCCAACCTGATACTCGGTGGAATAATGGCAGGGTATGGTGTTAAAAAAGGCAGAGACTACATGGCAAAACGTGGAAAAAGAAACAACAACCAATAATTTAACAACAACCTCTTTTGCATATTATTCTTTTTTAAACTATATTTGACAGGTATTGACAAGATAACTATAATGATTACACAAGTAGTGAAAAAAATGAAACTTGGATTTTCAACATTGGCACTTTTCATGAAATCAAATAATGAAATTATCCAAACAGCCAAAAAACACAGCTTTGACATGATAGAAATTCTTGCCGAAGACATATTCTATCAAAAAGACAATTATGAGTTTAAAAACTGTGGATTAGACATTAAAATACATGCTGCAACAGTGGATATTAATATTGCAAGTTTTAATAGAGGAATTAGATCTGAAAGTATTAGACAAATGATTCAATGTGCCAAATATGCCGAAGAAATAGGAGCAAAAACAATAACAGTCCATCCGGGAAAAATAGGGCGAAACGATCCCAGATTAAGGAAACATGCCCTTGATTTGGCCATTGAAAGCATAAATAAAATAATCGATGAAGCACATGTTGAAATTTCCATAGAAAACATGCCCAGCAGAAAATCATTTTTAGCAAATTCAATTGAAGAAATGGAAATGATTCAAAACGCCACTGGATGTAAATTAACGATTGATACAGGACATGCAAACACTACGGATAATCTGGAACAACTTTTGGATTTACCAAACATCAGTTACTGTCATTTAAATGACAATGATGGAACACGTGATCAACACATTACTCTCGGTGACGGAACATTAGACCTCAATATACTTAAAAGGATTAATCAGGGTATTATAGAATTAAACAACTTTGATAATGTTCTAAAAAGTAAGAAAATTCTTGATAATTTATAATTATTTTTCCAATATTATTTTTTTCTTATCCTGTATTTTATCCATTTTTTCTCTCTTCATTTTTCAGGTTTATCAAGTTAAGTTTAATGAAATGTTATCTCATTAATAGAATATCTTTAATTTTTTCTATTATTTTCTAATTTTTACACATTAATTCTAACAAAGTTTATATATACTGTAATCACAAAATAATATCATTAACATATAGGAGACAATGATATTTATGGCAGAATTACCAATTGCACCAGTAAAAAGAATCATCAAAGCTAGTGGTGCAGCTAGAGTAAGTGATGATGCAGCAGTAGAACTTGCTAGTTATTTAGAAGAACACGGAGAAGCTGTTGCTGTACAAGCAGTTAAACTCGCAAAACACGCAGGTAGAAAAACTGTTACAGCTGAAGATGTTCAATTAGCATTACAATAAATCAAATAAATTATATATGTTATTTTTATAACATATAATAAACTTTTTTTTTTAATAGACATTATTTTTTCCAGAATAACTTATTTTTTCAATAAAATTTAACAAACATTATAATTTCTATTGAACCCCATTTAGAATTTAACATTCATATCAAAAGAAATAATAAGAATTTTTTATAAAACATTATTTATTAATAAAGGGGAATCTGATTTTAAATGACTGATTATGATTATAAACAAGAAGCCGATACAGACTATGACTATGGTTGCAGACCGTCTGAAAGAAGTATTGAAGAACATATAAACAAGGGAATTTTTAATATAGACAAACCTGCCGGTCCAACAAGCCATGAAATTGATAACTGGGTAAAGAATATCATGAACGTATCCAAAACCGGTCATGGAGGTACCCTTGATCCAAAGGTCACAGGTGTTTTACCGGTTGCGATGAACACAGCAACAAAAAGCTTACAGTTTTTACTATTATCTCCAAAGGAATATGTATGTCTTATGAGATTACATAAACCAGTAGATGATGAAAGGATAATTGAAGTGCTTGATGAATTTACCGGTAAAATTTACCAGATACCTCCCGTTAAATCTGCAGTTAAACGGGAATTGCGAGTAAGAAACATTTATCAGATTAAGCTTCTTGAAATACGGGATCAGCAGGATGTCCTGTTTAGAATAAAATGTGAATCAGGAACGTATATTAGAAAGTATTGTCATGATATCGGTGAAGTACTAGGATGCGGTGCACACATGGCAGAACTCAGACGTACAATGGCGGGATCATTTGAAGAGGACGAAACCCTAACGACTCTTCAGGATGTGACTGATGCCTACTACTTCTATAAAGAAGATGGTGATGAAAAATATCTAAGACAAATAATCCAGCCTATGGAATACACTACAAAATACGTCAAGAAGATATATGTTAAGGATTCTGCTGTTGATGCTATTTGTCATGGTGCAAGTCTGGCCAGTAGTGGTATTGTAAAATTGAACACACAGATTCATCAAAACAATACTGTTGCAGTAATGACACTTAAGGATGAACTGTTGGCACTGGGCCAAAGTTTATATAATGCAGATGACATAATAAGTATGGATACTAAAATTGTGGTGAAAATACAAAAAGTATTTATACTACCAAATACATATCCTAAGATGTGGAAGTAATAGCATAGGAAAAAAATAATAAAACATATTTTTTTCGATATGATTATTCTTCAAATAGCATTTAACATTTTTTTATTAACTGTAGAACCTGTAATATGCGTATTATGGGCGAGGTCGATATTTAAAGTATTATTATTTGTTATAATAATATTCTGTTTAGTTTTACATAGATTTAGCTTTGGCTATGTAAAAATTGCAATGAATTTACATGGGAGCATACTCTCTGTATGGATATCTAATCTTTTCTACGGTAATAAAACTACTATTTGAGAAGATTTGTATTCGAGAAAATAGATATTATTGTTTAACGGATTATATCTGTAAAATAATTATAAACAAATGGATATGCCGAGATAGTCTAGCTTGGTAAGGCGCAAGACTGGAAATCTTGTGGGCAGATGCCCTCCTGGGTTCAAATCCCAGTCTCGGCGTTTATAATTATTTTAAATAATATCTTGAAAATTTCATTAAAAAAAATTACTACTTTTTTAACGACTTATTTATTATTTTTAATCACAATAAAACAGTAACTGTTTTGACTAGATTAATTCCGAATTGATTAATTAGATAAATAACAGTTTTCATGAATATTTACAATAATTATAAAAAATCAAAGCTTATTTTTTCTTATAAAGAAATTACTTTTCACACACACATTAGATTAATCTAGTTTTTCATTTATGATATTAATAAAAAGGAGAATTCAAATGGCTGAAGAAGAATTTAGACATATGGTCCGTATTACTCGTAAAGACGTAGACGGAAACAAAACAATTGCATCAGCTTTAACAGAAATCAAAGGTATTGGTAAAGCTTTTGCTATAGCTATATGTAAAGTTGCAGATTTAGATCAAGAACAACAAATCGGTTATATTGATGATGAATCTGTAGAAAAAATCGAACAAGTACTCGAAAACCCTCAAGAATTTGGAATTCCTGAATGGTTCTTAAACAGAAGAAACGATTATGAAACCGGTGAAACTTCTCACTTGATCGAATCTGACTTAAACATGACTTTACGTGACGACCTTAACAGAATGAAAATGATCAGAAGTTACAAAGGTAAAAGACACGAAGTTGGTCTTCCAGTACGTGGTCAAAGAACAAAATCTACATTTAGACATGGTTCATCTGTTGGTGTAAGCAGATCAAGAGGATAGACGTACGATAATTTTTTAGAACAAATATTAAGGAGATTTGATTATGGGACATCCAAGAAAACCACGAAAACAATATGACACTCCATCACATCCATGGAATGCAGAACGTATTAAAGAAGAAAACAGATTAGCTGCAAAATACGGATTAAAAAACAAAAAAGAAATCTGGAAAGCAGACTCAAAAGTTAAAAGATACCGAAGAGATGCTCGTATTATCTTAGGTATGGACGTTGACGAAAGACAAAAAGAAGAAAAAGAATTATTAAATCATCTTGTAAGATTAGGTTTCATATCACCTAACGCTAGACTTGAAGAAGTATTAGATTTAAACGTTGAAGACGTTTTAAGAAGAAGATTACAAAGTTTAGTACACAAAAAAGGTTTAAGTCAAACAGCTAAAGAAGCAAGATTATTCGTTGTACATGGTCACATTACATTAAACGGTAAAAAAATCAATGCACCAGGACACTTAGTTCAAGTAGCTGATGAAGATAACATTGACTTCTACCCAGGTTCACCAGTTGCACATAAAATTGAAGCTCCAGAAAATACTGAAGAAGAAGTAGTAGCTGCAGAAGAAGAACCAGAAGACGATGAATAGACACAAGATGTTTAAATTACGTAACAAATAATTTATAGGTGATAAAATGGCAGAAAATGATAAATGGGGTGTAGCTCACGTTTACTCATCATTTAACAACACTATTATAACAGTAACTGATATAACTGGTGCTGAAACTATTACACAATGGTCTGGTGGAAAAGTTGTACGTTCTGACAGACAAGAATCATCACCATTTGCGGCTATGGAAGCAGCAAACAGAGTAGCTGATGATATTAAAGAAAAAGGAATTGCTGGACTCCATATTAAAGTACGAGCTTCTGGAGGAAACGGTCCTAGAACACCTGGACCTGGTGCTCAAGCAACAATCAGAGCATTAGCAAGAGCTGGTATTAAAATTGGTAAAATTGAAGATGTAACTCCTATACCACACGACGGTACTGGTAGACCTGGTGGAAAAAGAGGTAGAAGAGTATAAGCATATTTCTAAAGGGTCATAACATGAATATAGAAATTAGAGAAAAGGATGAAGAAAAAGCTGTATTTGTAGTTGAAGGTGTAGATGATACATTTATAAACACAATTAGAAGAATATGTCTTGTAGAAATTCCTACTCTAGCAATCGAAGATGTGAATATTTACAAAAACGATGCAAAAATGTTTGATGAAGTTTTAGCTCATCGTTTAGGTTTAATTCCTATTAAAACAGATTTAAATTCATACGTATTTAAATCAGAATGTGATTGCGAAGATCATTGTTCTAACTGTAGTGTTTCATTCCTTTTAAAAGAAAAAGGTCCTAAAACAGTATATTCAAAAGATCTTAAATCAGACGACCCAGCTATAAAACCAGTTTATGATACAATACCAATAGTAGAACTTCGGGAAGGCGAAGAAGTTGAATTAGAAGCTATAGCAGAACTTGGTCTAGGATCAGAACATGCTAAATGGCAAGCAACCACAACATGTGGATACAAATACTATCCAAAATTAATCATTGACAACGATAAAGTCACTGATTTGGAAGAATACGTGGAAGAATGTCCAAGAAATGTATTGAAAATTGAAGATGATACATTAACATATGACAATATAGAAAACTGTTCCACATGCAGAACTTGTCAAAGATTATCAGAAAAAGATGATAATGCAATAACCGTTGATTTCGAAGAAGGGAAATACATATTTAAAATCGAAACCGATGGATCACTAGAACCATTAGAAGTTCTTACAATAGCTTGTGATATACTATCAGAGAAAGCAGATAATATTATAAACTTTGTTAATGAGGAGGAATAATTAAAATGAAATTATCAAAAACTAACCCAAACACAATTGATTTAATCAAATCCCTCACCAAACAATCATCTGCAGAAGATGCTCCTATATGGAAGGCTGTTGCTAAAGAGCTTTCAAGGGCTAATAGAAAAAACAAAGAAGTAAATGTTTACCATATAGACAAATATTCTGATGACGATGATACAGTACTTGTACCAACAAAAGTTTTAGGTGAAGGTAACATAACCAAAAAAGTAACTGTAGCTGCATTTAAATTCTCACAAGAAGCAGAAAAGAAAATTATTGCTGCTGGAGGAAAATGCCTAGCAATTGATGAATTAATGGCTGAAAATCCAAAAGGATCCAATGTTAAAATCATAAAGTAGGTGGATTGAATGGTAACTATTATTGATGGAGAAGGATTAGTACTTGGAAGACTTGCAAGTACAGTCAGTAAAAGACTATTAAACGGTGAAGAAATCACTATTATTAATGCTGAAAAAATAATCATCTCTGGTAACAAAGATTTTCTCTATGCTAGATACAAACAAAGAGTAGACAGAGCAAGTATCTCCAACCCTAGAGACTTAGGTCCTAAATATCCAAGAAGACCAGATGATATTTTCAGAAGAACTGTTAGAGGAATGATTCCTTATAGAAAAGCTCACGGAAGAGCAGCATACAAAAACTTAAAAGTTAACGTAGGCGTTCCAAAAGAGTTTGAAGGACAAGAAGTAGTGGAAATTAAAGAAGCACAACCTAGAAATATTCAAAAAAGTATGGAATTAGGTACAATTTCTAAATTATTAGGTGCTAAATTTTAAATAAATTGAAGGTAGTGTAAATATGAGTAAAGTAGTACACACTAGTGGTAAAAGAAAAACCGCTATTGCTAGAGGTACAGTAAGAGAAGGAACTGGAAAAGTTAGAGTTAACCGTAAACCAGTGGAATTATACAGTCCTGAATTAGCAAGATTAAAAATGTTCGAACCATTAGAATTAGCAGGTGACTTAGTGGATTCCGTAGACATCAATGTACGTGTAATTGGTGGAGGAGTAATGGGTCAAGCTGAAGCTGCAAGAATGGTTATAGCAAAAGGTTTAGTTGAATATTATGGTGACATGAACCTCAAAGACAGATATGTTCAATACGACAGAACAATGTTAGTAGGGGATCCACGTCGTTCCGAATCCAAAAAATTCGGTGGACCAGGTGCAAGAGCTAGAAAACAAAAAAGTTACAGGTAAATTCTTATGTTACTCGTAAGATGTTTTTCGTGTGGAAAAGTTATTTCAGCAAGTTTTGATGAATTTAAGGAAAGAACAGCTAATGGAGAAAATCCTAATGATGTTCTAGATGATCTTGGAATCAAAAAATATTGTTGTAGAAGAATGTTCATATCACACGTTGATGTATGGTAATGGATATTATTAAACTAAATAAGGAGCTAATAATAGAGTATTTACTCGATTAAATGAGGACTCCTCTCCTTTTTACTTTCAACCGTAAAAAAGGATATTTTTAGTTAAGTTGTTGAATAGGATATATACCAGAAAGGAGCATTTAAGTATATGCAATCTAGAAAAGATACAAGATTTGAAAGAGCTAGATTAATTGGGTCACGTGCATTACAGATTTCAATGGGAGCAAAACCTTTAGTTGAATTTGAACCTGATGAAGACACAATTAAAATAGCAATACGCGAATATGAGGAAGGAGTACTTCCATTAGATGCAGTAGTTAAAGATGAATTTAAATGATATTTTTTATTTATTTTTAATACCTGAGTATAAAATAACTTCTTATTTATACACTTAGAAGGAAATAAAAAAATAGCCCTTTAATTAAACAACTATTTCTACATTTAAAAAGAGGTGTTTTTTATGGATAGTGTAATTGAAGACGTAAGATTAAGAAAAATTATAGATAGTAGAGGAAATCCAACTGTTGAAGCAGATATTTTAACATGGAACGGATTCGGTAGAGCTGCAGCACCTAGTGGAGCAAGTACAGGAGTAAATGAAGTTGCTTCATTCCCTGAAGGTGGAGTAGACCAAGTAATAGCTGAAGTAGAAGATCTTATATCATCTGAAATTATAGGAATGGAAGCTGAAGATTTAAGAGAAATCGATACAGTACTTAAAGAAATCGATGGAACAGACAACTTCTCAACAATTGGTGGAAATACAGCAGTAGCAGTATCAATGGCAACAGCTAAAGCAGCAGCTTCAAGTTATAACTTACCTTTATACAAATTCCTGGGCGGAATCATGCCGGTATCAATTCCTTTCCCATTAGGAAACATGATCAATGGTGGAGCACACGCAGGTACCAACGCACCTGATATTCAAGAATTTTTAGTAATTCCTGTAGGTGCATCCAACATTATGGAAGCAATGGAAACAAACATTAACGTTCACAGAAGAATCAAGGAAAAAATTCAAGCAACAGACAGTACTTTTACTGGAGGTAAAGGTGACGAAGGAGGATGGGCTCCTAACCTTACAAACGAACAAGCTTTAGAAATCCAAACATCATCCTGTGAAGAAATAACCGATGAAACAGGAGTAGAAGTAAGACCTGGATTAGATGTAGCATCAAGTGAATTCTGGAATGAAAACGAACAGAAATACATCTATGAACGTGAAGGTACTTCAAGAACTGTGGAAGAACAAATTGATTACATCGCTGATTTAGTGGATACCTACAAATTCTTCTATGTAGAAGATCCAATTCAAGAAAATGACTTTGAAGCATTCGCAGAATTAACAGCTAAATCAGGTAAAGATTGTTTAATTTGTGGAGACGACCTATTTGTAACCAATCCTGAAATATTAGCAAAAGGTATTGAAGCAAATGCTGCAAATTCCTTAATCATCAAACCAAACCAAATAGGTACATTAACTGATACATACAACTCTATTCAATTAGCAAAAGCTAACAAATACGTTCCGGTAGTATCACACAGATCTGGTGAAACAACAGATGAAACAATTGCACACATTGCAGTAGCATTCAATGCACCAATCATTAAAACTGGAGCAGCTGGTGGAGAAAGAATAGCAAAACTCAACGAATTAGTCAGAATTGAAGAAGAATTACCAAATCCAAAAATGGCTGATTTATAAGTGGAGTTTAATATGGAGATTAATATAGACTATGGAAAATGTAACGGCTTGAACTGTCTGGAATGTCTGGATTTATGTCCTATGCAGGTATTTGAAATAAAAGACAAACGGGTGGAAGTTTGCCGTGAAGATGCCTGTGTTGGTTGTCTTGCATGTCAGGATGTATGCAGTTACAATGCAATCAGTCTTTCATATTAATACAATACGGAAATATTTAAAATTAAATCATTATAAAGAGGTAACAAAATGTCTGAATTATTAATACCATTAGATAAGTACCTTGCAGCAGGTTTACACATAGGTACTCAACAAAAAACCAAAGATATGGAAAAATACATCTACAGAGTAAGAGCAGATGGTCTTCACGTATTAGATGTTAAAAGCAGTAACGATAAAATAATCATAGCTGCAAAATTATTATCAAAATACGACCCTGATGATGTTCTTGTAGTAAGTACAAGACAATACGGTCAAGCACCTGTTAAAAAATTCGGTGAAGTAACAGGCTGCAGAACCATCCCTGGAAGATTCATCCCTGGAACTCTTACAAACCCTAGATATTCCAAATTTATAGAACCAAAATTATTAGTTGTAACCGACCCTAGAAGCGATTCACAAGCAGTTATTGAAGCAAGACAAAACGGAATTCCTGTAGTAGCATTATGTGATACAGAAAACCTTTTATCAAATGTTGACGTAGCAATACCTGTAAACAACAAAGGAAGAAAAGCTATCGCTTTAGTATACTGGTTACTTGCTAGACAAGTATTAAGAAACAGAGGAATCTTATCCAGCGATGAAGAATTCGATTTAGATCCTACTGATTTCGAATTAAAAATATAATTTTTAAAACAAGGAAAATAGAAGATTATTCTTCTATTATATTTTTACTATTTTTTTCTATTACTTTATTCCAATACTATTTTTTGAGTTTTATTCCCATTTCACATAACTTTCCCGTAATGGATACATTATTTTTTTTAATCAACTTAGATTTTTGATAGATAAATTTTTATAAAATAAGAAAAAGTTGTTAATGAAAGTGGGAAAAATATATTAATGGAAGTGGGAAAAATATATTAATGAAAGTGAGAAAAAGTTGTTAATGACAAAAGAAAAATAATCTTAATGCTCATCAATTAACTTAATGGGGGAAAAATGTCAATAATATATTTAAAAAGATATCTTGATAAAATTATTCAAGAAAGACTAGATATGATTGGAGCTATAGTAATAGTTGGACCAAAATGGTGTGGAAAAACAACTACTGCAAAACAACATGCCAATAGTATTTTAGATTTGCAAAATCCGGATACATTTGATTCATATAAAGAATTATCATCATTTAAACCTTCATTACTTTTAGAAGGTGAAAAACCACGATTAATTGATGAATGGCAAGATATTCCTGTTATTTGGGATGCTGTTAGAACAAGTGTGGATAATTCAGATGGTGATGGATTATATATATTAACCGGTTCAACAGTAATTGATGAATCAAAAATATTGCATTCAGGAACTGGGAGATTTAATAGGTTACTGATGAAACCTATGAGTTTATATGAAAGTAAAGAATCTAATGGTAAAATTAAATTAATTGATTTATTTAGCAATCCTGATATGAATATTGATGGGATTGAGTCTAATTTATCTTTAAATGATTTAATTTTTGCTGCATGTCGTGGAGGATGGCCAGAATCTTTAAACAAGAAAACTACTAAAGCTCAATTATTTATAGTTGAAAATTATTTGGAGAACATTTGTGAAGTTGATGTTTCAGCTTTGGACGGTGTTCAAAGAGATTCAAGAAAAATAAAACAATTTTTAAAATCATATGCAAGGAATATATCTACACTTGCCAGTAATAAGACTATTATTAAGGATATTAAAGAAAATTTTCCAGAATTTACTTCAAATACTTTTAACGTATATCTTAATATTTTAACTAGATTATTTGTAATAGAGGAAGTAAATGCCTGGAATCCAAATATTCGTTCAGCTTCTGCTATGCGTTCTAGTTCAAAAAGAGAATTTATTGATCCTTCAATTGCAGTTGCAGCTCTTAATTTAGAACCAGAAGGATTATTATATGATTTAAACACATTTGGTTTTATATTTGAAACATTATGTATCAGGGATTTAAGTATTTATACTTATGAAGCAGGAGGTACTGTTTCATATTATCATGATAAATATGGTCTTGAAGCTGATTGTGTAATTCACTTAAAAAATGGTGATTATGCGTTAATTGAATTTAAGTTAGGTAGAGATAAAATTGATTATGGTGCCGAAAATTTATTAAAATTAGATAAGTTAATTAAAAAAAATATAAAAGAAAAAAACTTGAGAATGAAAGAACCTAAATTTTTAGCAGTAATAACCGGAACTAAATATGCTTATACCAGGGATGATGGAGTGAAAGTTTTACCTATAGGATGTTTGAAATAGATATATTTTAATTTTTCTCATCAATTTTTTTAAAAAA
>ODAJ012135712.1_pt1 | contig 18669 bp, 18 predicted proteins | sample 1539241 | NCBI WGS metagenome assembly ODAJ01 (sample SAMN02144231, study PRJEB22623) | gut metagenome | biome: sheep rumen | host: Ovis aries | place: New Zealand | reverse complement strand
GGTGTTGAAGAACGAGAGCAGCCGCTCGTAGGCCAGCACCAGCATGGAGTCGCCCGAAAGAATGGCCGTATTGGCATCCCAGCGTTTGTGTACGGTGGCGTGTCCGCGCCTCAGGTCGGCATTGTCCATGAGGTCGTCGTGCAGCAGTGTGTAGTTGTGGTACGTCTCTAAGGCTACGGCCGGCATGAGTATGTCGTCGGGCTGGTCTTTGTAGAGCTGGTAGCTCAGCAGCATCAGGGCCGGCCTGATGCGCTTGCCACCCAGCGACAGCACGTACTTGATGGGTTCGTACAGCGAGTAGGGCTTGCGCTCGTAGGGCAGTTGTTCGATAAAGGCGTTGATTCTGTCCAGGATTTCGTTACTTGTCTTCATATTGGGTTACAGTTTAAATACAATAGGTATGCAAACCCTCGTCTTGCAGGGCTTGTCGTTCTCTATGCCGGGTGTCCAGCGGGGCATGGTGCGCAGTACGCGCAGGGCTTCGCGGTCGCACTGCGGGTGTAGCGGCTTGGTTATCTTCAGGTCGGTGATGCTGCCGTCTTCGTTGACCAGGAACTGGGCCACCACCTTGCCCTCTATTTTTGCTTTCTGCGCCGAAGGCGGATACTTCAGGTTGCTGGTCAGCCACTTCAGAAAGGCTACCGGTCCGCCGGGAAACTGCGGCATGTCCTGTACTACGCGGAAGCGTTCGGGGTTGTCGCGCGGGTTGACTTCGGGCGGTTCTATGTCGTCCATCTCCTCCAGCTGCTGCTCTATGGTCTGTTCGTTGTCCTTGCCCTCACTGCTGTTGTCGGGGGTAATCTCCTCGGGGCGCAACTCCACCTCTTCTTCCACGATGTTCAGCTTCTCCTTGGGGGTGCTCTCCTGTTCGGGGGCCAGCATGACCAGCTGCTCTTCGGGCTTGAACAGCTGTTGCAGTTCAGCCTCTTCGGACTGTTCGTCAAGCAATGCGTCAGCGTCGATGCCTGCCGACTCCCTGACGTCAAACTCCAGGGCAACAAACAGCATGGCCACCGCCAGCACCAGACCCAGCAGGAATCCGGTGGGGCGTTGACGGTTGAGGTCGGCCTGAGGCAGTTTCTTTTGTTCCACTTTCCTAAAGAACGTTTTTTCCCGTTTTACAATAAAAGGCCGCCTGCTGCGTTATAAAAATATGGCGACGGTGCAATTTTGTGCTACAAAATTAGTGCAGATATTTGAAAAAAGCAGTATCTTTGCCGAGAATTTATACAAATTTAGATGAAAAAAGTAGTTTTTGCCCTTATAACGCTCCTTTTTGCCATAGAAATGACGGCGCAGGAAAGCCAGACGGCCTACAACCTGCTGCGTCTTCCCATCAGCGCCCACGTGGCGGCGTTAGGCGGCGACAATATCACCATCATCGAGGACGATGCCACGCTGGTGTTTCATAACCCGGCACTTATTGGCGGCGTTACCGACAAGACCATCAACCTGAACTACATGACCTACATGGCTGGCACGAAGACAGCCAGCGGCTCGTTTGTCAAGGCGCTGGGCGAGCGTTCCACGATGGCCGTTATGGCGCAGTATATGGACTATGGTGACATCTTCGAGACGAACACGTCGGGCGAAAAGCTAGGCAAGCTCAAGTCCAAGGACATCATGCTGGGCGGTACGTTCCAGTATAACCTGAGCGAGCGCTGGGCCGGCGGTATCTCTGCCAAGTTCATTTCCTCCAGCATTGCCGGCTACAACTCGGCAGCCTTAGGGGTCGATTTGGGTCTTAACTACTTTGACGAGGACCATGGCTGGTCCGTCTCGGCCGTTGCCAAGAACCTTGGTGGCCAGGTCAAGGCTTATAACGACGAGTACGAAAAGATACCGCTCGACCTCCAGTTAGGTTTTAGCAAGGAGTTTGCCTTTGCCCCTGCGCGTGTCTCGCTCACCATGTCGCGCATCAACAGCTGGGAGGGGCGCTTCATCAACCATTTTGCCCTTGGCGTTGACGTTTTTCTCAGTCAGAACATCTACATTGCCGGAGGTTACAATTTTGGCCGGGCTGACGAAATGCAGGTCAGCGACGGCGAGAACTCCAGTGCCCACGGGGCGGGTCTTTCCATTGGCGGCGGCCTGCAGCTCAAGCGGTTCAAGTTTCACGTAGCCTACGCTAAGTACCATGTTTCTGCATCCTCATTACTTTTCAATGCAAGTTTCTCATTATGAAAAAAATTACCATAGCCATCGACGGCCATAGTTCGTGCGGTAAGAGCACCATGGCCAAAGACCTTGCCCGCGAAGTGGGCTATGTTTATGTGGATACCGGTGCCATGTACCGCAGCGTTACGCTCTTTGCCCTGCGTAAGGGACTGTTCAAGGAGCAGGAGATTGACGTGACCGAGCTGCAGCGCCTCATGCCCGAGATTCACATCTCCTTCAAGTTCAACCCCCAGACCGGCCGCCCCGACACCTACCTGAATGGTGAACTCGTAGAGCAGGAGATACGCTCCATGGAGGTCAGCAGTCGCGTCAGTCCCATAGCCGCACTGGGTTTCGTGCGCGAAGCGTTAGTAGCCCAGCAGCAGCAGATGGGACAGGACGGCGGTGTGGTCATGGACGGCCGCGACATTGGCACGGTGGTTTTCCCCAATGCTGAACTGAAGGTGTTTGTTACTGCCTCGGCCGAAGTGCGTGCCCAGCGTCGCTTTGATGAACTAAAGGCCAAGGGCATGCCTGCTGACTACGACGACATACTGAAGAACGTGCAGGAGCGTGACTACATAGACTCTCACCGCGAGGTGTCGCCCCTGCGTCAGGCCCCTGACGCTCTCCTGCTGGACAATTCCTGCATGACCATCGACGAGCAGAAGCAGTGGCTGCTAGACCGCTTTCGTGAGCGCAGTGGCAAGAAGCCCGAAAACAGTAGTTCCGCGTTGAAGCACTTGGTCGTCCTGTTGGCTTTTTTCGGCTGTCTCTGCTGTAGCCTGCCCGTAGTGGCGCAAGCCCCGGCTCCTCAGGACTCGGCCGCCACGGTGACGACGGCAGCAGCATTGCCAGACACGGCTACAGCCCAGGCCATGGTGGTGGAAGACGACATGCTGGGCATGGAGGCTGAAGAGCAGGGAGGCGTACATAAACTGCTAAAGACGAAATTCATAGAAGGCTCCACGGGCTTCATGTCGCTCGTGGCATTGGCCTTGGTGCTGGGTTTGGCGTTTTGCATTGAGCGCATTATCTACCTGACGCTGTCGGAAATCAATGCCAAGAAATTCATGGCCGACGTGGATGCCCGTATAGAGGCTGACGACATAGAAGGTGCCAAACAACTCTGCCGCGAGACGCGTGGCCCCGTGGCCAGCATCTGTTATCAGGGCCTGCTGCGCATCCATGAGTCGCTCGACTCCATAGAGCGTAGCATCGTGAGCTACGGCTCGGTGCAGACCGCCAACCTGGAGAAGGGGTGCACGTGGATAACGCTGTTCATTGCTTTGGCGCCGTCACTGGGATTCCTGGGTACGGTCATCGGAATGGTGATGGCTTTCGACCAGATACAGCAGGCAGGCGACATCTCGACGAGCATCGTGGCAGAGGGAATGAAGGTGGCGCTTATTACCACCATCTTTGGTATCATCGTGGCTGTGGTACTGCAGCTGTTCTACAACTTCATTCTTTCGAAGATTGAGCACCTGACGTCGCAGATGGAGGAGTCGGCCATCACGCTGATGGATGCCATTACGCGATATAAAGAGGAGGTCAAGGCATGATGTGGGTTGACTTGTTGCTCTGGGTGGTCTATGTGCTGCTGGCTGTGGCTGCAGGCTTGGCCGTATGGTCGGGTGTGCACGGACTGTGTTGCCGCCAAAAGACCAAGGAGCCTACGCGCGGCGTGCCGTCTGCGGCTATTGGCTGGGGGGCAGCACTGCTGCTTGTACTGACGCTGCTGTTGACCTTTCTGCTGGGCTCCACGGAGCCGTTGCTCATCAACGGTCAGTGGTATAAGGACAGCTTCTGGCTGAGGCTGACAGACATGTTTATTTGGACGGCTGCCGTCATGCTGCTGGTGGCTGTCGTGGGAGTGGTCATTGGGACTACTGGGGCTACTAGGGCTACTGGGACTACTGGGGCTACTGGGGCTGCTAAGGCTACTGGGGCTACTAAGACTACTAAGGCTACTGGGGCTACTAAGACTACTGGGGATTAGACTATGATAAGGTTTCGCAGACGCAAGCGCCGCAAGGTGCCGGCCCTCAACACAACGGCCACGGCAGACATTTCGTTCATGCTGCTGGTCTTCTTCTTGGTCACTACCTCTATTGACTCTGACAAGGGGCTGAACCGCACGTTGCCTGCCATGCCACAGGAACAGACGGAGCAAACCATGGACGTCAGCGAGCGCAACGTGCTGCGCATCACCCTCGACCAAAACGACAGTCTGCGCTGTGCTGGCGAGCTGGTGACGCCCCGTCAGCTACAGGAACGCATCGTAGCCTTCATGGCAGAGGCTGACCCCCAGCAGCACGTGCTGAGTATTCAGGCCGACCGCCACACCAGTTACGACGCTTACTTCTCGATGCAGAATGCCATTGTAGCGGCTTACCGCCAGCTGCGTGACGACTATGCACGCAAGCGTTTCGGATTGCCACTGGAGCAGTTGACCGGCGAGCAGCACGACTCGGTGCTGAGTCATCTGCCGCAGCGCATCAGCGAGGCAGAACCGGAGGGTTGAAGTTTGAGTTTGGAGTTTTTGAATTTTGATGTTTTATGTTTAGAAGAAAAGAACGCGAAGTGCCGGCGCTGAACACGGCGTCACTGCCAGACCTGATATTTACGGTGCTGTTCTTCTTTATGATAGTCACGCACATGCGTCAGGCCGACCTGAAGGTGCAGTACCGCGTGCCACAGGGTACGGAACTGAGCCGGCTGACCCACAAGTCAACGGCGCAGTACCTCTATATAGGTCCGCCAAGCAAAGAGCTGCAGCCCACCATGGGCAAGCAGACGCTCATACAGCTGAACGACCGTATAGTGAGCATCGACGAGTTGCGCGAACTGCTGGCTGAACAGCGCCGCCTGATGAGCGACGAAGACCAGGAGCGCATGGTGGTCTGCATCAGAGCCGACCGCTCGACCGACATGGGACTCCTATCCGACGTGAAGCGTGCGCTGCGCGAAGCCAACGCCTTGAAAATTAGCTATTCGGCGGTAGAAACGGACGAATAGTTGGCAAATTGGAACTTATTACACATTTTTACTTACATAATTGTTGCTCAGGTCGTTTTTTTGTATTACCTTTGCAAGCGAAATAAAATCATAAACATGGCAAAAATAGACAAGTTAGACAAACAAATACTGCGTCTTATTGCTGATGACGCACGTATTCCTTTCCTTGAAGTAGCAAGAGTCTGCAACGTTAGCGGAGCAGCCATTCACCAGCGCATTCAGAAGCTCACGACCATGGGCGTACTCAAAGGTTCGCAATTTATTATCGACCCGGAAAAGATTGGTTACGAAACTTGTGCCTACATAGGGCTGAACCTGAAGAACCCTGAGTGCTTCGATGCCGTAGTGGAGGAGTTGGAAAAAATCCCCGAGGTGGTGGAATGCCACTACACCACAGGAAATTTCGATATGTTTATCAAGCTCTATGCGCAGAACAATCACCACCTGCTGGACATTATTCACGACAAGCTGCAGCCCTTAGGGCTGTCGAGCAGCGAGACGCTCATCTCGTTCAACTCGGCTTTCGAGCGTCAGCTGCCTGTAGGCAACATCGTCGTAGCTGACGACGAGTTGCTGGCAGAGTAGGCGTTGTCTTAGCGCACGTAATCGACAAAAGCGTAGTCGAAGGCATGACGTTCATCCTTCGGGTGCGCTTCTTTCGTTTCTATATGCCAATCGCTGTAGTCGGGGAAGAAGGCGTCGGCCTCCTGCGGCACGTCGTCAATTTCGGTCAGACAAAGGCGGTCGGCCTTCTCTAACAATTCGGCGTAGAGCGTGGCTCCACCGATGATGAAGATTTCTTCATCGGGCATGCAGGTAAAGAGAAACTCGTCCCAGCTGCCAAAGCACTCGCAGCCCGGCAGTTCCTTCACCGTACGGCTCAGCACGCAGTTCCGCCTGTTGGGCAGTGCCCCTTTCGGCAGGCTTTCGAACGTATGGCGTCCCATCAGGATGGTGTGGCCCGTGGTGAGCTGCTTGAATCGCTTCAGGTCGTTGGGCAGCCAGTACAGCAGTTTGTTCTTATAGCCAATGGCACGGTTCTTGGCCACGGCAGCAATCATGGAAACCATATTATTTGACTATTTTACTATTTTACTATTTTACTATTTGACTATTTTACTATTTGACAATTATACTATTATTGGCTCCCTCGCCTTGGGAGAGGGCGGGGGGGAGAGAGGTCACACCGACACCTCTGCTTTTATGTGTGGCCACGGGTCGTAGCCTTCTAATTCAAAGTCTTCGTACTTGAAGTCGAAAATGGACTTTACGTCAGGGTTAATCTTCATGCGGGGCAGTGGTCGCGGCGTGCGCGAGAGTTGCAGGCGGGCCTGCTCCAGGTGGTTCAGGTAGAGGTGGGTGTCACCCGTTGTGTGGACAAAGTCTCCGGCCACCATGCCTGTAACCTGAGCCATCATTTGCAGCAGCAAGGCGTAGGAAGCAATGTTGAACGGCACGCCCAGGAACGTGTCGGCCGACCGCTGGTACAGCTGTAGCGAGAGACGGCGACGTCCCTCCTGCTCCTGCTGGCAAGGCGAGGTGTAAAACTGGAAGATGGTATGACATGGCGGCAGAGCCATCTGGCCTACCTCGGCAACGTTCCATGCCGACACTATCATGCGGCGCGAGTCGGGGTTGTGTTTCAGCTGCTCCACCACCAGGCTAATCTGGTCAATCGTGCCGCCCTGATAGTCGGGCCATGAGCGCCACTGGTGACCATAGACGGGACCCAGTTCGCCCTCTGCGTCGGCCCACTCGTTCCAGATGCGTACGCCGTGCTCCTGCAGGTAGTGTACGTTGGTGTCGCCATGTAGGAACCACAGCAGTTCATAGATGATGGACTTCAGGTGGAGCTTCTTCGTCGTAAGCAGGGGGAAACCGTCCTCCAGGTTGTAGCGGCTTTGCGTGCCGAAGATGCTCAGGGTGCCTGTCCCTGTGCGGTCACCCTTCTTTGTGCCCTCCGTCAGGATGCGGTTCAGAATGTCTAAGTATTGCTTCATATTCTTGCGGGATGTATGTTGTTTTTATTCTCCATTCTTTCGGGTAGAGGTTGTTGGCTCGTGTGCCAATGTTCTTGACCAAGCCCAGCGGCTGCCCCATAAACGTGACGCTGACGAGCCCCCTCGGCGTACCCTCCGGCAGCACGATGGCCTCGCGCCGCAGGTAGCTGATGGCTTGTTGGTAGGTGAGGGGGGCATGGGGCTCATGGGGCTCATGGGGCTTATGAGGCTCATGGGGCTTATAAGGCTTATGGGGCTTATAAGGCTTATGGGGCTTCTTCCTCATGACTGCCATAAACAGCCCTTCGCCACGACTCGTGCCGGGAATGAACCGATAAACCGGCTCGTGGAAGCCCTCAAGCAGCGAACCCGTGATGTTCCATTCGGGCTTGACGCCCTCTACGGGCAGCACCTCGGCTCCCAGTTCCTCCATGAAGTAGCGGATGTTCTCTTCGTTCTCCTTCGTATTAAAGGTACAGGTACTATATATTATCAGACCACCTTCCTCCAGACACTGCCAGGCGTCACAGACTATTTCACGTTGCAGTCGCCAACACTTCTCCACGTTCTGCGGGCTCCACTCGCTGATGGTGGCCGCATCCTTGCGGAACATGCCTTCGCCCGAACAGGGAACGTCGCAGAGGATGAGGGGAAACCTCATCCCGCTCTTGACGAAGTCGCGGGGGTAGAGGTTGGTGACGCGGTGGTTCTCGTAGCCCCACTTGCTGACGTTTTCGGCCAGTACCTTACAGCGTTTGCCGTTAGGCTCGTTGCTAGTGAGCAGCCACTCCTCGGGCAGCACCGAGCGCAGCAGTGTCGATTTGCCGCCGGGGGCAGCGCAAAGGTCGAGGGCAGCGGAGGGTTGAGTGCAGAAGGAGGAGTGCTGAGCGTGTGTGAGCGCCCACCAGAGAAACATCGATGCGGCTTCCTGTACGTAGTAGCAGCCTGCATGTAGCAGGGGGTCCATGGTGAACTGGGGGCGACGGCTGAGGTAGTAACCGTCAGGACACCAGGGCACCGGTTCACCATCTGTTACACTCCATTCGCCCTGCTTTAACTTCCTTGGGTTCAGCCTGATGCTTACGGGTGGCTCCTCCTCAAACGCCCTCATGTAACGTTTGAAGCGCTCGTCGCCAAACAGTTGGCGCGCCTCTCTCATAAACTCCTCTGGTAGCTGCATCGTCTTTCTTTGCTGCAAAGGTACGATTAAGCGGGCACAATACAAAACAAATAACGAAGTTTTTGTTATTATTGTTGTGCGAAAGGACATTCTGTAGTTCTGCGCCTGAGCGGGACCAGCTGTACTTCTACCACGAGTTTTTTATTTTTCTTGCAAAAATGCCACACTTGCAACAGTGCCTGAATCTCAGTGGGTTACGCGTGGCATTATGGTGGCAAGTGTGGCAAGAAGTGCTGTATCTGAACCAGAGAAGTGGCACTTCTCTATGTGTTCCATAGGGTGGAACAATTTGTTCCATGGGGTGGAACACTCCTGAAAGTACTGTGTTTACAGCCTAAAAGTACCGTGTTTACAGCCTAAAGTGGCGTTATTAGCAGCGAGAAGCACCATTTTTCACTGAGAAAGTCAGGCTTTCTTCTCGTTTTTCTTGACTATTTCTCGTAACTTTGCAGCAAATTTGATGTGTTTATGCAACTTTTTGGGCTTTAGAAACGTCAAATGGATGAAGAAAACAATTAAAAATAGAAGAATATGAAACATTATCTTTTGCTCATTGCATTGCTGCTGACCCTCGGCTTTAGCATGCCGGCAGCAGCCCAGAAGCACCGCCACACCCCCGTAAAGTCGGCCGTTGCCACCCCCCAGAACTCGCCCGACTCCATGGGCGTTGAGGCCTTCTCGGACACCACCAGCGTGGCGGCCGACGACTCGCTGACCACCTACACGCAGCCTCACAGCTACTCGGTCAACGTGACGACGCCGGTTGACCAGCTGCTTAGCGACATTGACGGCGAGGACCTGATGGGCATGCTGTTCGTGCTCACAGCCATAGCCCTTGTCTTCGTGCTGGCACCCGTGCTGATTATCATTGCCGTCTTCTACTTCATCAACAAGAGCCGGAAGGACCGTCTGAAGCTGGCGCAGATGGCCATACAGAAGGGTCAGCCCATGCCCGAACAGCTGCTGCGCAAGTCGCCGGCCGTCAACGATCTGAACCTGCGCAGCGGCATCAAGCAGGTGTTCCTGGGCGTAGGCCTCATGATTCTGCTCTGGATCATCATTGGCAAACTGGGCTTAGGCATCGGTGCGCTGGTCTTCTTCATCGGACTGGGTAAGGTGGTCATTGCCCTGCTCGACAAGCAGTCAATCAAGAACGACGAGCCACAGGCATGAATCTGACTGACCTCACTCTCGTAACCCAGGTGGCTGTGCTTGGCAACCGTAAGGCTTTCGACAAGCTGGTTGTCAAGTACCAGTCGGCTGTGCGCAGGTTTCTGCTGCATCTTACGATGGGTGACCGTCAGCTTAGCGACGACTTGGCACAGGACACGTTTGTCAAGGCCTACCTGAACATACGCCAGTTCAGGGGCAACTCAGCTTTTTCTACCTGGCTGATGCGGATAGCCTACAACGTGTTCTATGACTATAAGAGAAAGAAAACCCCTCCTGACCTCCCCGAAGGGGAGGAGGTTCTTCAGGTACCCCTCTCCTTGGGAGAGGAGCCGGGGGTGAGGCTCGACATTCAGTCAGCCCTTTCCATTCTGAAGGACGAGGAGCGGGCGTGCATCACCTTACAGCTTATTGACGGGCGGCCGATAGACGAAATAGCCTGCATTACGGGTATGCCTCAGAACACCGTCAAGTCGCACCTGAGGAGGGGGAAGGAAAAACTGGTCAACTACTTAAACGAAAACGGATATGAACGAAAATGACAATCAGCTGCTGCAGCAATTCTTCAGCGAGGCCGCCCGGCAGGAGGTGGCGGATGATGGTTTCACGCAGCGCGTGATGAAACGCATCGATGCACACCACGCCACGGCAGGCCCAGAGCGCTCGGTGCTCAACGCCCAGCGCCTGTGGACGCTGTTCTGCCTTCTGGTGGCAGGTGGGCTCTTCCTCTGGCTGCACGATTGGAACACGCTGGTCTCCTACATCCTGTTGCTACTTACCCATCTGGAGGTTTTTCTGCGCACGTTGCCCACGGCGCTTGACCCCTCGGCACTCAGCTTTGGGCCTGGCGTCCTGACGCAAGGCTTCATTGTTGAAATCATGTTGTCGCTGTTTGTGCTGATGGCGCTCTCCATCATTGGCCTGACGCGTTGGGCAAACCGGCAGGTGTCGTAGCCATGCCGTAGGTAATGCGCAGCACGCGGAACTCCGTACGGCGGTTCAGCTGGTTGCAGGCCTCCTGCTGTTCGGGGTCTTCCAGCTTCTCGATGAACTCCTGCGTCAGCACGTCGCCCTCCTTGAGGTAGGGGTAGCGCTCCGTCAGCTTCCTGCGGATGGACTTCGGCTTCTCCTCGCCATAGCCGACAGGTGTCAGTCGGTCAGCAGCAATGCCGTGGGCTATGAGGTAGTTGACCACCGACTCTGCACGTCGTTGCGAGAGTCGCTTGTTGTATTCGTCAGAGCCTTTATAGTCGCAATGGGCACTGAGCTCAATGGTTACGTTGGGGTTCTCGTTGAGTAGTTGTACCAGTGAGTCGAGGGCCGTTTCCGACTCTGGGCGCAGCGTGGCGCGGTCGTAGTCGTAGAAAATGTTGTCAATGAGCACCGGAGCCGTGATGCTGGCCAAGGGGAACTGAAGGACGTGCTCCTCCGACTCCTCGACCTCGACTACCTGCAGCTGTTCGGCATGGTTCAAGAAACCGTTACACGTAGCCAGTAGCACGTAGTCAACGCCAGGCTTGACTTCCTGCGTAAAGGAGCCGTCGCTACGAACGCTGAGTTTCAGGTTCGTACCGTCGTTACCCACCATATAGACCTGAGCAGCAGTCAGTTCGTATCCGTCTTTCTCATACACCCAGCCCTTTACCGTCTGCACAATCTCAGGATGCTCGAAACTGTAGATGTGGTCCCAGCCACGGGCATCGCCACGGTTGCTGGAGAAGTAGCCCCGGTTGTGCACACCCTCGAAGGTCATGCCGAAGTCGTCGCCCTGCGAATTGAGCGGAAAGCCGGGGTGCTCGATGACCCACTCGCGCAGGGAGTCGGGGTGGGCAATGTAGATGTCGAGGCCACCCATTCCCTCGCGGCCGTCGCTCGAGAAGTAGAGGTCGCCATTGGGTCGGAAGGTGGGAAACTCCTCGTTGCCGGGTGTGTTGATGGTAGCTCCAAGGTTCTCGCAACCGCCCAGTCCGTGGGTGGTAAGCCTGACGCGCCAAAGGTCCAGTCCGCCTAGTCCGCCGGGCATGTCGCTGGTAAAGTAAAGCCAGTCGCCGTCGGGGCTGACGGCGGGGTGGGCATAGAGTGAGAGCGTGTCCTTGCTCAGCTCCACCGTTTGGGGCTTACCCCAGGCAGCGTCCGAGCGAGGTGCCTTACCGATGGCTGCATAGCGAGGATATTGTGGGTCGGTCTTGCAAACCGTCAGGTACATGGTCTTGCCGTCGGGACTCAGCGCACAAGCCCCTTCGTCGTCGGCCGAGTTCAGTTCGGTGTCAATGCTGACGGGGCGCTGCCATTTGCCCTGCTCGTTCTTGGTGGCCATGAAGATGTCGGCATTCTTCGTACCAGTGATACCGCTGAGCTCGTCGCCCTGGGCCTCGTTACGGGTAGAGGTAAAGTAGAGTATTTCACTCTCGTTGCCGGCCAGGACGGGCGAGTAGTCGGCTCGCCGCGAGTTGAAGATGTCCATGCGCTTCACCGTGTAGCGTGAACCTTCGTCCTTCCACTCCGGAGCCATGGCGGCCGACGTCAGGCCGATGCGTGCGCGGCGGGTGAGTTCAGTGTCCGTGGCGGAGTCGATGGCCGTCTGGTACATCTTGGCGGCCTCCTTGTACTGGCCGTTCTTCAGCAGTTGCTGGGCCAGCAGGAAGTAAGTCAGGGAGTCTTGCTGCTTGTAGCGCAGCACGTTGTTGTAGGCGGCAATGGCCCGCCCCGTGTAGTTAATGCGGCGGTAGCACTCGGCCATCCGGGCTGCCCGCTGTCCGCGCAGGGCCCGCTGTTTGGCGGGGGTCAGCTGGTAGGCCCGCTTGTACTGGTTGGCAGCGTCGTAGTATTCGCCCAAGGCGTAGAACTTGTCGGCCTTCTTCATAGCACTATCGGCTCCTCCACAACTGGTGAGGAGCAGCAGCATGGCTGCTAAGGAGATGAGTGATAGCCGTAGGTTCATACCTATATATAACGCAGGAAGGGGGCTTTTATTGTGTCAGGGTGACGCGGCGGTTCGTGGGGTCGCTCATGACGTCGTTGACGATGTCGCTTACCTGCTGTTTCAACTCGTTGATGAATTGCAGGGCGTCATACTTCTGGTGCTCAATGTCGCGCAGCTTCTTTTCCCAGATGCCTGTCAGTTCACAGCTCTTGAGCAGGTCTTCGCGTATGAGGTCAATGAGTTCGATGCCGGTGTCGGTGGCTACGAGGCGCTTCCGTTCGCGCTTGATGTAGCGGCGCTTGAAGAGCGTCTCGATGATGCTGGCACGGCTTGACGGCCGGCCGATGCCGTTCTCCTTCATGGCGGCGCGCAGCTCTTCATCATCGACGAACTTGCCTGCCGTCTCCATGGCCCTGAGCAGCGTGGCCTCGGTGTAGTAGGGTGGCGGCGTGGTCATCTTCTCCGTCAGTGTGGGCTTGTGTTCGCCGCTTTCGCCCTTGGTGAAGTGGGGGAGGGTCTTCTCTTCTTTTTCTGGGGCTTCTGGGGCTTCTGGGGCTTCAGGGGCTTCTGGGGATTTCTCTCTGACTACGCGCCATCCTTGTTCGATGATTTCCTTGCCCGTGGCCTTGAACTCGATGACCTGTTCTGTAGGTTGCGACTCTGTCGCTACAGAGCGGACCTCCCCCAGCACCGTAGTGGTGGAGAAGCGGCAGTCGGGCAAGAAGACGCCGATGAAGCGGCGAGCTACAAGGTCATAGACCTTGCGCTCTGCATCAGAAAGGTTTTGCGGAATAATGCCGGTGGGAATGATGGCGTGGTGGTCGGTGACCTTCGAGGAGTCAAAGACGCGCTTGGTCTTCTTCAGCGGCTTGCCGCCAATGGGGCGTATGAGCTCTGCGTAAGGTGCCACGCCGCTGAACTTTACCTGAAAAAGACCGTTCAGGGTCTGCGGACACTTGGGGTAGATGTCGTCAGACAAATACTGTGTGTCCACACGTGGGTAGGTGGTCAGCTTGCGTTCGTAGAGTGCCTGGATGAGGTTGAGCGTCATCTCGGCCGAGAAGCCGAACTTCTTGTTGCAATCTACCTGCAGGCTCGTCAAGTCGTAGAGTTGGGGCGGCTGTTCCTTGCCCTCCTTCTTCTCTACCTTGGTAATGACGAATGGCTTACCCTCAATGGTCTTGAAGGCTGCCTCGCCCTCCTCCTTCTTGGTAAACTTGCCCTTGGTGGCCGTAAACGTGGTGTCACGATAGACCGTGGCCAGCACCCAGTAGGGTTCGGGCTTGAAGTTGTCTATTTCCTTCTGGCGGTTAACGATGAGGGCTAATGTCGGCGTTTGCACGCGGCCGATGGAGAGCACCTGGCGGTTCTGTCCGTACTTCAGCGTGTATAGGCGTGTGCAGTTCATGCCCAACAGCCAGTCGCCGACGGCACGCGAGAGTCCGGCCATGTAGAGTGGCTGGTAGGTCTGCTGGTCCTTGAGCTGGGCAAAGCCCTCGCGGATGGCCTCGTCGGTCATGGACGAAATCCACAGCCGCTTGACCGGACACTTGGCTTGAGCCTTCTGCATGACCCAGCGCTGAATGAGTTCGCCCTCCTGACCAGCGTCGCCGCAGTTGACGATGCTGTCGGCCTTCTGCATGAGCCGCTCGATGATGGCAAACTGCTTGGTGATGTGTTCCTGCTCAATGAGCTTAATGCCAAAACGCGGGGGAATCATGGGCAGCTGGGTCAGAGCCCATGGGCGCCAGGCGGGGGTGTAGTCGCCGGGCTCCTTCAGCGTACACAGGTGGCCGTAGGTCCACGTCACCTGGTAGCCGTTACCCTCCATGTATCCCTCGTGTGAGGCTGTAGCCCCGATAATGCGGGCTATATCGCGTGCCACACTGGGCTTCTCTGCTATACAAACAATCATTCCTTTGTACGTTTTTGCGTGCAAAGGTACTGCAAAGCTGTCAAAATACAAAATTTATTTGGCATTTTGCTTCCTTTGCATTACCTTTGCAGCCAGCAACCAATCATAGTGAATCGCATCATGAGGAGAACAAGCATCTTATACTTCTGTCTTTTTGCCACGCTGCTGTTGGCAGCAGGCTGTTCGAACCTGCCAGAAGCAGCTACGCTGGACCTGGAGCACTACCAGCCCGTCGGGAAGTTTGTGCCGGCTTATGAGGCTCTGACCAACCGTACCGACTTGTCAACCAATCAGGACTACGACATAGAGAAAACCGTACGCATACTGAACGCCCTGGAGATAGCTCAGGCTAACTCAAAGAACTTCAACGAGTTTCTGGAGTACATGGCTAAACAGGACTATACGGGCGTGGCTCCCGACGTGGTAGAGGCCAAGCAGAAACTGCTGCCCATCTTGCAGTACATGTATAAGCTGCAGCGTCAGGACAAGGAGCTCAATGACCTCTGGATGCTGGCACGTTCGGCCGCCAAAGGCGCTTCGGCCTCTGAAGACCCGCTGACGCTGGCCAATGCCGTGCTGGGAAACCCCCTTGCCGTTCTTGACATTATGAAGGGTGAGGACGCCTCGAAGGCTACCAACGCTGCCTTTGAGCAGTACGAGAAAGATAAAGAGCTGAAGGCTGCCTTGAAGCGCGACATAGAGACTCTCAGACAGTCGTACTTGCAGTATCTGACGGACTATGCCCCCATCTACCATAAGTATATGAAGGAGTATGACGCTCTCTGCGTGCAGAAGGACAAGGCTTATCTGGACCTGTATGGCGGGCGGCCCGGCGATGCGTTGGGGCATACACGCCAGATACTGAGCAAATATCCGCATAACTCCGAGGCCATGCTGCTACAGTCGATGGCGCTCATCATGACGAGCCAACCGGAAGCCCCCTCCAACCTCCCCCCACTGGGGGAGGCTACTGATTCGGTCGAACAAGCTACTCCGATAGAAACTCAGGGCATGCCAATAGCCTCCCCCAGAGGGGGGAGGTTGGAGGGGGCTTCTTCCGGTTGGAGCGAGGCTTCCGCCACGCTGGATTATTACATGCAGGAATTTCCCGGACGTACGGCACCCGCCCTGGTGCTGAAAGGACTGATGGCGCAGAAGGCTGGTAACGAGAAGGAAGCCTTCAGCTACTTCGACCAGGCCAGCATAGAATATCCGCGACAAGCCGTCCAGCTGACCGATATGCTTGACTCTTATCGTACGCGTACCTATTTGAATAAGACGACGGAAGGACAATTTCTGCAACGCCTGTACTCTTCGACCATGGAGGGCTACGGCATGTTCAGCCCCAACCTGCTCAAGGCCAAGCACTATGCTGACCAGGGACGTACGGACGATGCCCGCAGGGAAATCTTCAACCACTTCTTTCGCCGTGGTAATCAGGGCATCTATTCTGCGTTGCTGAGCGACATGCAGTTCTGTGAGGAGCACCTGTATGGTCCGTTCAAGCAATTACTCATTGAGCATGCCTACTTGGACGTTGAGGTGACGCCCGAACGAGAGTGGCTGTTCTGGAAGAGTGACGACTTGCTGAACGTGAAGATTGTAAACCGGTCAGACATGGACCTGGAAAACGTGCGTGTGTTCCTTTGCATTCACTATACTGACATGTATAAAGATGAGTATGACGTGGTGAAGGTGCCGCGTACGATGAACATCATACCCAAACACTCAACGGCAGAGCTTGACACGGTACGCATCAGCTATGGTGACAAGAAGTTTGACGACATTACCCGCATCAGGGCTATTGCCGTGACCGACGACCGCATTTGTTGGGTAGATGATGTCGATTACAAGCAGAACCGCGTGCTTGACTTCTTGCGTGGCGGACGCACTGCCGATGAAAAACTGCGTCAGGACAAGGAGGAATTTCTGAGCAGTTACTCGCTGAACCCTGACAAACTGCAGAAGACGCTGAAGCAGGGCGTGACGGTATTGCCGCCAGAGGAAGACCCTGCTGAGGAAAAAGGCTTTTGGGACAAGGTGGGCGGATGGTTTACCTTTCCTGATAACGACCTGAAGATTGAGCTGCCGCGCGTGCTCACCATGCTTGACCCCGTCTTCTCGTTGCGTGCCATTGATGGCGAGGATGCCTTGGCTCCCGAGGAGAACTATCTGGGTGGCACGTCCATACACTTGGTCTTCGACTACGTACCACAGTACGAGGAGAAGTTGCCGCTGTTCATCTATAGCGACTACGTCAGCTTCCGTGTCGATATACTTTATAAAGGTAAGGAGTCGGTGGTGGAGCAGGTGGAGGTTATCCGCTGATGCAGTACTGTGCTTATTTGCTGACTTCCAGTGAGCTGCGCTTGTCGCGGTGGTAGGAACGATAGTCGTCGAGGGGTATCTCAATGTCGGGCTCTTGCAGGTCGCCCGCATGAGGCAGGCGGAACTGCTGGTAGCGAATGTTGAGCCCCCGGGCCATCCACATCTGTTCGTAATAGGTCTGTATGGACAGTAGCAGCGGGTTCAGCGTCGAACGTTGTGGGTCATGGTACAGGTCTTCCGTGCGGAACAGCAGTGGAAGCTGGTTCTTATCGACCATGTAGGAGGTGTAGGTAAAGAGGAAATTCGAGTCAGTCTTCAGGTGGACGATGCCCTGGTCAATGAGGAAACGACGATAGCGCTCCATGAAGTAGGTGGAGGTGAGGCGCTTGCGCGGGTTCTTCATCTGTGGGTCGCTGAAGGTCAGCCATATCTCGCTCACCTCGTCGGGAGCAAAGAAGCGGTCAATGATTTCAATGTTGGTTCTGAGGAAAGCCACATTACTCATTCCCTTGCGTATGGCCTCGGTAGCACCAGTCCACATGCGTGCTCCCTTGATATCGACACCAATGAAGTTCTGGTCGGGGAACATGCGTGCCAAACCGACGGTATATTCGCCTTTGCCGCAGCCTAACTCAAGGACGATGGGGTTTTGGTTATGGAAGTACTCCTCGTGCCACTTGCCACGAAGAGGGAACGAAGCGTGTTCCAGCGCCCCGTAAGGGTACTGGAACACGTTATCATAGGTCGCCATGTCGGCGAATTTTGCTAATTTGCCTTTGCTCATAGGGAACGAGAGAGAGGGCTTGACGGGGAAACCCGTCAAGCGCTGTTAGTCGATGACGACGGTGGTCCAGCCGTGCTTGTCTTCTATCTCGCCGTACTGGATGGCACGCAGCGTGTCGTAAAGTTTCTTTGACATTGGGCCCGGCTTGTCGCCGAAAGAGTAGCGCTTGCCCGTGTCGAGGTCGTCAATGTAGCTGATGGGGCTGATAACGGCAGCTGTGCCGCAGGCTCCGGCTTCCTCGAAGGTTTCAAGTTCTTCCTCAGGAATGGGGCGACGCTCCACCTTCATGCCTATGTCTTCTGCCACCTGCATCAGGCTCTTGTTGGTAATAGAGGGCAGGATGGAGGTGGACTTCGGGGTGATGTAGGTGTTGTCTTTAATACCGAAGAAATTGGCAGCGCCGCATTCGTCTATGTACTTCTTCTCCTTGGCGTCGAGATAGAACTCGCAGGCGTAACCCTTCTCGTGGGCCAGGTTATTGGCAAACAGCGAAGCAGCATAGTTGCCGCCTACCTTATACTTACCTGTTCCGAGCGGTGCTGAGCGGTCGTAGTCGCGGATGATGACGTAGGGGTTGGTAGAGAAGCCTCCCTTGAAGTAAGGACCTACGGGTGTGACGAAGATGAGGAAGCAGTATTCTTTTGCAGGGTGAACGCCAACCTGGGCACTCGTACCGATGAGCAGCGGGCGAATGTAAAGCGTGGCACCACTCTCGTAGGTGGGAATCCACTCCTGGTTCAGGCGAACAACCTTTTTAACCATCTCGACGAACAGCTCTGTGGGCAGCTCGGGCATGAGAATGCCACGGCATGTGGATTGCAGACGCTCTGCATTATCCTTGACACGGAAGACGCGCACCTTTCCGTCCTTGCAGCGATAGGCTTTCAGACCTTCAAAGGCCTCTTGGCCGTAGTGCAGGCAGGTGGCTGCCATGTGTAGTTTGAGGTACTCGTCTGAACAGACTTCTATTTCTCCCCATTTGCCGTCACGATAGTAACAGCGAACGTTGTAGTCGGTTTTCATGTAACCGAACGACAGGTTTCCCCAGTCTAAATTCTTCATAATGTCTTGAGTTTTTATGTTCTTTGTCTCTATTTGAGCGCAAAGTTACGAAAAGTCGAGAGCAAAACAAAGAAAAACTTTTCTTTTTTTGCCGAGCCGGAGTAATTTCGCCTTCTTTTGAAGGCAAAG